>Ga0187894_10000077_pt1 | contig 125543 bp, 111 predicted proteins | sample GBC1701081metaG_FD_136650 | JGI IMG/M metagenome (GOLD analysis project Ga0187894, IMG submission 136650) | White microbial mat communities from a lava cave in the Kipuka Kanohina Cave System on the Island of Hawaii, USA - GBC170108-1 metaG ... | reverse complement strand
GGTCTGTCACCCTGAGCGGAGCGAAGGGTCCATCAGGGTATCCGATGCGCTTGCTGGCTGCGTTCTCCCAACTGGATGCTTCGCTGCGCTCAGCATGACAAACAAGGGAGTTCATCAGCAGCGTAGCGAAGAATCCATGATGATTCTCGCTGGCGGGTGTAATGCTGGATCCTTCACTGCGTTCAGGATGACATGGCGCAGGGCTCGTTCCGTTCACTTCGCTTCCTTTGCTTCCTTGGTGTAAATCCTGATGATCGAATTCTGGAACAGTCTCCATCCGGCCATCCAGGCCGCGATCAAGGGCCTGGGCGTGATCGGCGTCATCTTTCCGATCGGCGGCGCGTGCTCGCTGGTCGAGCGCAAGATCTCCGCGTGGATGCAGGGCCGCCCCGGCCCGAACCGCGCGCTCCCGTTCTGGATCGCGTGGGTGCCGGTGCTCGGCCCGTTCCTGCAGCGGCTCGGCGTGTTCCACCTCATGGCCGACGGCGGCAAGATGTTCCTCAAGGAGGACCCCGTCCCCGGCCACGTGAACAAGTTCTTCTTCGTGCTCGCCCCGGTGGTGGCGATGATCCCCGCGCTCACGACCGTATGCGCCGTGCCGTTCGGCGCCTACCTCGACCGCTCGGCTCCGCTCGGGGCAGGCGAGGCCAAAGTCATCCCGCTCGTCCTCGCCGACGTGGACGTCGGCCTGCTCGTGGTCTTCGCCGTCTCCTCGCTCGGCGTCTATTCGCTCATCCTCGCCGGCTGGGCCTCGAACTCGAAGTATCCCTTCCTCGGCGGCGTCCGCGCCTCGGCCCAGCTCATCTCCTACGAGCTCTCGATGACACTGTCGGTGCTGCCGGTGTTCCTCTGGATCAACCAGCCGGGCACGGACGGCACGCTCAGCCTCGCGACGGTCGTCGAGTTCCAAAGCGGCTCGTTCGGTGGCATCGCCAGTCCGGGGTGGGGTGGGGTTTGGTTCATCTTCCTCATGCCGGTGTCGGCCATCATCTTCCTCGTGGCGCTCTTCGCCGAGACCAACCGGCTGCCGTTCGACATGGCCGAGGGCGAGGCCGACCTCGTCGGCGGGTTCCACACCGAATACGGCGCGCTCAAGTGGGGCCTCTTCTTCGTGGCCGAATACGGCCACATGATGATCGGCTCCGGCGTGTTCATCCTCCTCTTCCTCGGCGGCTGGAACCCGCTGCCGTGGGTGCCGCTGGCCGACGTCGCCGCTTGGCTGAACCTCGCGGACCAGCCCGTCCTCCTCGGCCTGCTCTCCATCGGCATCTTCATGGGCAAGGTCCTCTTCTTCATCTTCATCTTCATGTGGGTGCGCTGGACCGTGCCGCGCTTCCGCTACGACCAGGTGATGAAGATGGGCTGGCAGAAGCTCCTGCCGCTCTCCATCGGCAACCTCATCGTCTACGCGGCGTTCATCGCCGCGCACGACCTCAAGCTCGGCTGGCCCGCCTACGCCGGCATCGCCGCCGCCACGGCCGCGGTCTTCGGCGCGACGCTCGCTTTCCCGCGCCGCCCCGCCACGCTCTGACCCCGATGCAACCAAGGAGCCAGAAGCCAGAAGCCAGGAGACAGGAGGAATGCTCGTTCCCGGGCCACTTCCGTTGCCTTGCTCCTGTTCTCCTGAATCCTGTCTTCTGACTCCTTCCTGTCATGGCCTACGTCGTCGAACGCAAACCCCTCTCGCTCTCGGAACGCTTCTACTTTCCGCAGATCATCGCGGGCATGAAGGTGACGCTGAAGCACTTGTTTTCGAAGAACGTGACCATGGAATACCCCGAGGTGCGCCCGCCGATCCCGCCGGGCTATCGCGGCGTGCCCACGCTGGTGATGGACCCGAACGGCCGCGAGAAATGCGTCTCGTGCCAGCTCTGCGAGTTCGTCTGCCCGCCCAAGGCCATCCGCATCACCCCGGGCGAGATCCCTTTCGACGCCCCGGCCGCGCACGTCGAGAAGGCGCCGAAGGAGTTCGAGATCGACATGCTCCGCTGCATCTACTGCGGCCTCTGCCAGGAGGTCTGCCCGGAGGAGGCGATCTTCCTCCAGAACCAGTATTCCATGTCCGGCTACACCCGCGAGGAGATGGTGAACGACAAGCAGCGCCTCTACGAGCTGGGCGGCACGCTCCCCGACCCGCACTTCAAGTGGGACAAGAAGAAGGCCGCCGGGGAGCACGGCAACCCGCAGCATTGAAAGGCTGAAGGACTGAAAAGCTGAAAGACTGAAAGAAACCCGATGCACCAATCAGAAAATCACGCTGCTGCCACCCGCCGTGAATACGCGCCGAGAATTTCGCGCGGAGTCCGCCATTCAGTCTTTCCGCCCCCCGGCTCTTCGCCTCCTTCAGCCTTTCAGCCCTTCAGCCCTTCAGCCCTTTCGTGAGCGACGCCCTCTTCATCGCCTTTTCCACCCTCACGGTCGCCTGCGCGCTGTTCGTGGTCGTCAACCGCAACGCCGTCAGCGCCGCGCTCTGCCTGCTCCTCGCGCTGCTCGGGCTCGCGGGCCTCTTCGTGCTGCTCGACGCCGGGTTGCTGGCCTTCGTCCTCGCTCTGGTCTATGGCGGAGCGGTCGTCGCGCTGTTCCTCTTCATCATCATGCTGCTCGACACGAGGGGCACGACCCGGCCGTTCAAGGCCGGCGCCATCGTCGCGTCGCTCGTCGGCTTCGCCCTGCTCGCGCTCGGCGTCTGGACGCTGGCCGACCGGGCCGTGCTGCCGCACGCGGCGGCGGGCGTCCCCGTGCCGACGCTGAAGGATTACGCCGCGCAGCTCTTCACCACCTACCTGCTGCCCGTGCAGATCGTCGGGTTCCTGCTGCTCGCGGCCATGCTCGGCGTCATCGCCCTGAGCAGGAAATTCCCGGTGGAGGAGACAGGAGCCGGGAGCCAGGAGACAGGAGGAGCCGAGTAACGCGGCTGCCAGCCCATGGACCAACTGCTATCTCCCATCTTCCATCTTCCACTGGCGGCGGCCTCCTACGGGCTGCCGTCCTACCTGTTCGTCAGCGCGCTGCTGTTCGCCATCGGGTTCTTCGGCGTGCTCCTGCGCAAGAACACGCTCGTCATCTACATGTGCCTCGAGCTGATGCTGCTGGCCTCGACGCTGGCGCTGGTGGCGTTCTCGAAGTTCAACGGCACGCTCGACGGTGCGGTCTTCGTCTTCTTCATCCTCACCATCGCGGCGGCCGAGGTCGCCGTCGGTCTGGCCATCATCGTCGCGCTCTTCCGCCAGCGCCGCACTGTGCAGGTCGAGGAATTGAGTCATTTGAAGAATTAACCACGAATGAACACGAAGGCACACCAATGCTCGGAAGATCGCCGTTTTGAGGTAGGGCGGACCGGCCCGGTCCGCCGGGAACAGGGTGCCGCCATCCCGGCGGACCGGGCCGGTCCGCCCTACCTTCCGCGTTCCGCCTTCCGCCTTCCGCACTCCTCCTGATGTCGCCGACCCAGATCGCCGTGCTCGTCCTCCTGCTGCCGCTGGCCTCCGCGGCGGCGATCGCGCTGCTGCTGCGCCGGCGGGGCGCGGTCGCCGCGTGGCTCTCCACCGGCGCGGCGGGCGTGGTCGCGGCCCTGTCGTTCGTCCTCCTCTTCGACGGCGGGCGCGAGTTCCCCGCCTCGTGGGAATGGCTCCGGTTCGGCGACTTCGCCGTGTCGCTCGGCTTCAAGTTCGACGACCTCGCGGCGCTCATGCTCTTTGTCGTCAGCTTCGTCGGCTTCCTCATCCACGTCTTCTCGCTCGGCTACATGCACGACGACGGGGCGAAGGCGCGGTTCTTCGGCGGCCTGTCCATCTTCATGTTCTCGATGCTCGGCATCGTGCTCGCCGACAACCTGTTCATGATTTTCATCTTCTGGGAGCTGGTCGGTTTCAGTTCCTGGCTGCTCATCAATCACTACCACGAGAAGCAATCCGCGGCCGACGCCTCGAAGAAGGCCTTCATCGTCAACCGCGTCGGCGACTTCGGCTTCCTGCTCGGCATCATCCTCTGCTACTGGACCTACGGCACGGTCGACCTGACCGAGCTGGGCGAACTGACCGCGGGCGGCGTGAAGGCGGTGTCGGTCGCCATCCCGCTGCTCCTCTTCTGCGGCGCACTCGGCAAGTCCGCGCAGATGCCGCTGCACGTGTGGCTGCCGGATGCGATGGAGGGCCCGACGCCCGTCTCCGCGCTCATCCACGCCGCCACGATGGTGGCGGCCGGCATCTACATGCTCTGCCGGGTTGAGTTCCTGATGGTGCCCGAGGCGCTCCAAGCCATCGCCTGCGTCGGCACGGTCACCGCCCTCTACGCCGCGCTGTGCGCCATCGTGCAGAACGACATCAAGAAGGTGCTGGCCTACTCGACGCTCTCGCAGCTCGGCTACATGGTCGCGGCGTTCGGGTTGGGCTCGATGGTTTTGGTATCGCCCGACGCTTTTATCGGAACAGAACCGCTGCGGAAAGTGATTCCGTGGGGTGTCGCCGCCGCGATGTTCCACCTGACGACCCACGCCTTCTTCAAGGCGCTCATGTTCCTCGGGTCCGGCTCGGTCATCCACGGCTGCCACCACGAGCAGGACATCTTCAAGATGGGCGGGCTCGCCAAGAAGATGCCCATCACCTTCTGGACCTTCACCATCGGCGTGCTGGCCATCATCGGGTTCCCGCTCCTCGCCGGCTTCTTCTCCAAGGACGCGATCCTCTACCTCGCGTTCGAGAAGAACAAGGCGATCTTCGCGGTGCTGGCGCTCACCGCGGTCCTGACCTCCTTCTACATGGTCCGCCTGTGGAAGATCACCTTCCTCGGCGAGGCGCGGAGCGATCACGCGAAGCACGCGCATGAGAGCGGCCTGACGATGACGCTCCCGCTCATCCTGCTCGCCAGCCTGTCCATCATCGGCGGCTATCACTTCATCTTCGGCAAGCTCGGCGGCTCGATCGCCGACATGGTCCCGCATCCGCACGGTTCGATGCACATCACGATGATCGTCATCTCGCTGGTGGTGATGACGGTCGGCGCCGGCGCAGCGCTGCTCTTCTACAAGCCGGCCGCCACGGATGCGCTTGAGGCGAAGTCGCCCGCGGCCTTCAACGGACTGGTCGCGCTCAAGGAGTCGTTCGACAAGGTCTACGACTACTACGTGGCGAAGGTGCAGCAGCGGTTCGCGATGCTCATCAACTTCCTGGAGCAGATCTTCCTCGCCGGATTGATCATCCGCGGCTGCGCGGGCCTCGTCGGCCTGATCGGCATGGGCGCGCGCGCCCTGCACACCGGCAGCCTGCACGCCTACGTCTACTGGTTCCTCCTCGGCGCGGCCGTCCTCTGGGCCTTCGCGGCCGGAAGCTCCTGAAACCACTACCGAGCGAAGCGACATCAGCCAATGGACACGAATTCACACAAATTGATCTCCTGTAGGGCCGGCGCTTGCGCCGGGCCGGTTCGTGGCCTGCCGCAAGCGGCAGCCCTACATGTCTGCCGGCCTGGATTCGTGTTCATTGGTATCCATTCGTGGTTTTCCTCCTCTCTCGATTGATGCTTTCCGATCCCCAGCTCCTGCGGCTTGCCATCGCGACCCCGCTGGTCGCGGCGCTCGTCATCGCGCTCGGGCTGCCCAAGCGGTTCTCCACCAAGCTCGCCGCCGCCGCCTTCGCCCTGCCGGCGCTCATAGCGCTGTGGCTGTGGAAGGAGTATCCCGCCGAGGGCGGGGACAACTACCACTACCTGAGCACGACCTACACCGGACTCGGGCAGTTCGGCATCACGCTGAAACTCGGGCTCAACGGCGTCGCGCTGCCGATGTTCCTGCTCGCGGCCATCGTCGGCCTCGCGGCCGGGCTCTACGCGCTGCGCTCGGGCGCGGAGCGGCTCAAGCTCTACCTCGCGCTCCTGCTCGTGATGCACAGCGGCCTGCTCGGCGTGTTCGCGTCGGTGGACATCTTCTTCTTCTATTTCTTCCACGAGCTGGCGCTGATCCCGACCTTCATCATGGTCGGCCTCTGGGGCGGGAGGGACCGCAACTACGCGGCGATGAAGATGACGATCTACCTGACCGTGGGCGCCCTGCTTTCGCTGCTCGGGCTCATCGCGCTCTACGTGAAGAGCGGGGCGGAGACCTTCGACCTCATCGCGCTGAAAGACGCCATCGCCGCCGAGGGCATCCGCGGGGCGACGCAGGCGCAGATCTTCGGGCTGCTGATGTTCGGCTTCGGCATCCTCGTCTCGCTCTGGCCGCTGCACACCTGGGCGCCTTTGGGTTACGGCGCCGCGCCGTCGTCCACCGCCATGCTGCACGCGGGCGTGCTCAAGAAGTTCGGGCTCTACGGGCTCATCCAGATCGCGCTGCCGCTGCTGCCGGAAGGCGCGGCGCACTGGGCCTGGCCGCTGGCCCTGCTGGCTGCCATCGGCAACATCCTCGTGGTCGGGCTCGTCACCGTCGCCCAGCGCGACCTGAAGCAGATGCTCGGTTACAGCTCGGTCATGCACATGGGCTACTGCTTCCTCGGGTTGGCGGCGCTGTCGGTCATCGGCACCGGCGGCGTCGTGTTGCTGATGGTCGCGCACGGGCTGTCCGTGGCGCTGCTCTTCCTGCTGGCGACCAGCATCCACCACCGCACGCAGACCTTCGACCTCACCGAAATGGGCGGGCTGGCGCAGAAGACGCCCGTGCTCGCGGCCTTTTTCGTCGCCGCCACGATGGCGGGCATCGGCCTGCCGGGCTTCGCCAACTTCTGGGGCGAGCTGACGGTGTTCGTGGCGCTGTGGAAATTCTCCCCGTGGGTCACGGCCGTGGCCGTGGCCGGCGTGGTCATCTCCGCCATCTACGGCCTGCGCGCCGCCGCCCGGGTGTTCTTCGGGCCGCCGTCGGAGCAGTTGCAGGAGGTCTTCGCCAAGCACCCGCCGGCCGACCTCGACTGGAAGGAGAAATTCCCCGCGCTGCTGCTGCTCGTCGCGCTGCTGTTCTTCGGCCTCTACCCGAAGGCCATCTCGCAGCCGGTCGGCCAGGCCCTGGAGGCCGCGCAGGCCCGCGCGGCACAGCCGGCCCAGTTGAGCGCCACCACGAGCTTCACCCGCTGACCCGAGAATCTACGACCATGCCCACTCTCGTCACCGAAAACTACGTCCGCCCTTTGGGCGGAGCGACTGCGTCGCGGTCAGCCCCGACGCAGTCGGCCCAACCGGGTGATACTTTCACACTCCGCAGTGTGAAAGTATCAGGCTGATTTCCCGCCGCCATGTCCGTCGAAGTCCTGCAACAACTCGCCGCCTCCAACGACTGGGGGGCCATCTTCCCCGAGGTCTTCCTCGGCTGCGCGGCGCTGGCGCTGCTGGCGATGGAGATCCTGCTGCCGAAGGACCAGCAACGCTACATCCCGCACGCGGCGACGATGGCGATGGCGGCGATCCTCATCGGGCTGGCGATGAACTTCCACACCTACGCGCTCGACACCGTCACCTTCGGCGGGCTGCTGAAGCATTCCATCACCGGGCAGGTCGCCCGCGTGTTCTTCGCCGCCTCGGGCTTGCTGGTTTGCTTCCTCGCGCACATCTGCCTGCCGCGGTCGCGGATGCCGCGGGTCGAGTTCTACCACCTCGTGCTCGTCGTCACCGCGGCCATGATGCTGCTGGCGCAGAGCCACAGCTTCGTGCTGTTCTTCGTCGCGCTGGAGACGGTGACGATCGGGTTCTACATCCTCGTCAGCTACTGCCGCGACAACCCGCTCACGCTCGAGGCCGGCCTGAAATACCTCGTGATGGGCGCGCTCAGCTCGGCCATCCTGCTCTTCGGCATCGTGCTGCTCTACGGCGCGGTCGGCCGGGTGGCGGACGCCGACGGGCTGGTGCGGACGGGCTTCGAGTTCGACGTGGTGGCGGACTTCCTGCGCGAGAACCCCGACAACTTCCTCGCCATCGCCGGCATGCTGCTCGTGCTGGCGGGCGTGGCGTTCAAGATCGGCGCGTTCCCCTTCCAGGTGTGGATCCCCGACGTCTACCAGGGCGCGCCGACGCCGGTGACGGCCTTCCTTGCCGTCTCGTCCAAGGCCGCGGGTTTCGCCGTGCTGATGCTGCTCGTGCTCACGGTCTTCCCGTCGCAGCAGAACCTGCTCATCCCGGTCCTCTCCGCCATGGCGGCGGCGACCATCCTGTTCGGCAACCTCGCCGCGCTGGGGCAGCGCAACGCCAAGCGCCTGATGGGCCTCTCCGGCGTCTCGCACGCCGGCTACCTGCTCATCGGCGTCGTCGCCGCCCTCGGCGTGCCGTGGGCCGCCGGGGCGGTGTGGTTCTACCTCTTCGCCTATATGCTGGCCTCGATGGCGGTCTTCGGCGTCATGGCCCACCTCGCCGGCGACAACGACGCCGACCAGGAGCTCGACCATTACGAGAAACTCGCCCGCGAGCAGCCGCTGCTCGGCGGCGTGCTGGCGGTCGGCGTGGGCTCGCTGGCGGGCATCCCGCCGCTGGCCGGCTTCATGGGCAAGCTGCTGATCTTCCTCGCCGCCTTCCAGGCGCACCTCTTCTGGCTGCTGGCCGTGGCCGTCGTCGGCGTGGTCGTGTCCATTTATTACTACTTCGGCTGGATCAAGGCGGCCTTCTTCGAGGCGTGGGCGCCGGCCGGGGCGCCCGTCGAGCCGCGCAACGGTCCCCCCCGCAGCGTGCCGTCGCGCATCAGCGCCGCCGTGCTGCTGGTGCTCGCGCTGGGTTCCGTCGTGCTCGGCTTCTGCCAGTTGCCCCTGACCTCCTGGCTGGTGTTGAAGTGAACACCGCCGCCGCCCGCTAGGGGTCCGGAAGAGTTTGCCGGGGTGAAGGCGGCACCGTGTGCGTCCACACCCCGGCCGGTGGCTCGGGCTCCCGCCACCTGAACAGCACTTTGTCCCCATGGGTCACCTCCCCCACATGCAGGCCGGAGAAGGTGATGGTCACCACGCCGCCGCCGATGAGGTCGTATTCATAGCGCAGGACTCCGCTGCCCCACATGCGATCTGGTTTGCCGAATCGCTGCCAGATATCGCGCTGGAGCACTGAGTCGTCGATCTGCCGGAAACGAGCCAGCTGAAGCTGCTTGATGCCCAGAATGGCCGCATGCCCGCGCACAGCAGCAATGCCAGTCCCAAGGCACCGCGCCGGACCTTGGTGGCGCCGCGCATTTTTTCGTGAGGGCTCATGTGGTCGTGGCCTGCCCGGAGGAAGTCACTTCGTGCCCGGGGCCGCGATTATTTTCTTCGCCCCGGGCCGCGAATGTCTTTCGTGGTGCCGACGCATGAAGGTCACCGGTCTCGCCCTCGTCCCGCCGCCCACCGCCGCCGATCTGCCCAAGGTCACGCCCGAGCTGCTCGCCTCCGTGCTGGCCCGCTACTCGCGCAGCAACGAGGGCATCCACAAGATCCTCGAGAAGGTGGATGTCGCCAACCCGGACGAGTCCATCGACCGCATCCTGAAGTTCGTGGACTACGGCCACGCCTCGATCGGCGGCCTGACCGGCGGGCTGGCCATCGCCCTCGACGACGTCTCGATGTGGCTGGCGTGGAAAATCTTCGAGTTCGCCCAGATGGCCGACGGGCAGGAGTCGTCCACCCGCTACATCACGATGGACGCGGCCAACCTGCCGCGGCCGGACGAGATCGGGGTGCCGGCCGACCTCGCGCCGCGCTGGACCGCGCTGATGGCGAAGGCCTTCGCCGCCTACCACGCCGAATACGCCCGGCTCGACCAGCTCGGCCACGATCAACCGGGGCTGGTCCGGCTGCCGAAGGACGCGAAGCCCGCCGTGGTGAACCGCCTCCGCAAGAACTTCGCCCTCGACCGCGCGCGCTACTTCATCCCGCTGGCCACCCGCACCAACCTCGGGCTCGTGCAGTCCTCTCGCATGTGGGCGACGACGGTGAAGCACCTCGACTCGCTTCCGCAGCCCGAGGCGCGCGCCGCGGCGAAGCTCATCCGCGACGAGCTGCTCAAGCAATCGCCCCGGCTCATGCGGCACAGTTTCGCCGAGAAATCCTACGAGGCGCAGGCGCGGCAGGAGCTGGCGACCTCGCTCAAACTCGGACTCGCCCGGCTCTCGACCGCGCTCCTGGCCGACGAGGTGTGGCTGAAGACCGACGCCGCCACGCCGCCGTGGCTGGCCGAGGAGCAGCCGGTCGCGGAGGCATTGCGGCACCGCGCCAACCGCTACGGCCACCAAGGCACCGCCACGCGGCGGATGCGGGTGACCTTCGCGTGGAACAACATGGCGATCGCCGAGCTGCGCGACCTCAACCGCCACCGCACCGGCCACCGCTGGACCCCGCTCATCCAGGCGGGCTTCTACCTGCCGCCCGAGATCAAGCACACGGACCATCCGGCCCTGCTGGAGGAACAGGCCGGATTGACCCGCGAGCTGATGCAGCGCGGTTCGCCCGCCTACGTGTATTCGCTGCTGCTCGGGGCGCAGACTCCCTTCGAGCACAGCACGCTCGCGGACAAGTTCATCTACGAGGCCGAGCTGCGCACGGGCATGGGCGCGCACTTCCGCTACGCCGAGCATCTGAGCGCGGCGCTGCGTGAATTTCTCCGGCAGGTTCCGGAGGCGAAAGACTGGGTGGTCGAGGGCACCGCGGAACCGGAATAGGCTTGCTAACATGCTGGCCGGCCAAAACATAACCGCAGCTTGCGCTTAGTATGGCCCTCCGGACGACCCACGTGTGCCGACTGATTCTCCTCGGGATTTTGATACAGTCCGGGATGCATGCGCAGGTGCGGCAAAAGAGCCCGGTTTCCCTCCCGGCCGCCGGTTCGCGGATAGCGGTCCCGACAGCCGTGGCGCCGGCCGGCAGCAAGCTGGCAGTGCCGGTGTTCCGACCCGGTAGCGCCAGCGTCAGGCCGGCCGTGGTGCTCGCCCCGCGCTCCAAGCTGCTCAGTCCGTCGGTCCGCCGGTTGCGGGCCGGAAAGGACGGCGCATGAGCCGGCGTTTCAAGATCCTGCAATTCAACATGCAGTTCGGCCAGGTGTGGGATGACGCCGACCCGGACCACGCGCCGATCAACCTCGAGGCCGCGATCAAGGAGATCAAGGCGCACAAGGCCGACATCATCATGCTGCAGGAGGTCGAGCGCGCCGAGTCGGGCGGCAGCCAGCCGCCGGTGCCGCCGAATTACACGCGGCTCAAGCAGGCGCTGTCCGGCTACGACAGCACCTTCTCGTTCCCCCGCTCCGACCCCCGCGAGCTGCCCTTCGGCATCGGCCTGGCCATCTTCTGCCGCTGGCCGCTGCACGACACCGTGTGCGTCAACCTGCCGTCGCCCCCCGTGGAGTTCGATTTCTTCGGCGAGAAAAAGACCCCGACCGACCGGCTGCTCATCGGGGCGACCACGGAGATCGACGGGCGGTCCGTGCGCCTGCTGAACACGCACCTGCTCGCCTTCTTCATGCTCAAGTCCTCCAGCGAGGAGCACGGCCAGCAGCGCGAACTGGTCGCGCAGGAGCTGGCCAAGAACACCGGCCCCACGCTGCTCACCGGCGATTTCAACGTGAGCAAGCACGACTCGCTCATCGAGCAGTTTGGCGCCGTCGGCTACAAGACGGTGCAGTCCACGGAGATCACCTGGCGCCGCCGGCCCTACGTGCTCGACCACGTCTTCTACAACGACTGGCTGAAGCCGGTCGGATGGAAGGTCACGCCGACCATGTCGTCGGACCACCATGTGCTGACGACGGAGCTGGAACTGCTGGACCAGCCCGCGCGATAGCGCGGTTCTTTGGTGGAGTTAGCCCGCCGAAGGCGGGCAATTCGCGAAGCGAGGTTGTTGTAGAGCACCCCGATGTGGTGCTCCTCGCAGCCCGTCGGGCTGCGCTACACCGCAGCTGCTACTTCCCCCGCCGCACGCGCTCCTTCTCGTCCTCGCGCTCCTCCTCCAGCCGCGCTTTCTCGCCGGCGATCTGCTTCCGGACCTTGTCGGCCTCGTCGAAGTTCTGCGCCGCCAGCGCCTCGTCGAGCTGTTTCTTCAGGAAGATCTCGCGCTCGGCGATCTTGCCCCGGTAAACGGTGTCGATTTCCGCCAGCCGGGCCTTCTGCTCCGCCGTCAACGGCCGGCCGGCGGCCGGGTCGGACTTGGCGAGGCGTTCCATCGCGAGTTCGTAGGCGCTTTTCATGGCCGGATGGTCTGCACCTCAGCCCAGCCGCACGCAAGCCAGCAACAGGAGCGTGACGCCCGCCGCCGGCAGCCAGTAGCCCCCGGCAGAATTCCGCCAACGCAACTGCGCGCCGAGCAGCATCAGCGCCAGCGGCGCGGCGATGAGCGCCGGCTCGAGCCACGGCGCGCGATAGCCGGCCGGAAGCCACGCCAGCGGCAGTGCCGTGCCGAGGCGCACCAGCCAATCCATCACAAGGATGAGCACCGCCGCGGCGTGATTGAACAGCACGCTGCCCGCCGCCACCCCCGTGGATCCGATGAGGATGGACACGAACCCCGCGATGATGGCGAGTGAAGCCAGGGGCAGCACGATCAGGTTGGCCAGCAGGCCGACCGGCGTGAACAGGCCGAAAAAGGCGATGGTAGCGGGCATGCTGCCCAGCAGCGCAGCGATGGTGATGGCCGTCGCCCCGAGCACCTTGCGGCCGGACCAGCGCATGGCGCGCCGCCACCAGCCCCAGTCAGCCTCGGGCAGATGCGCAAAAGGCCGCCACCAATCCTGCCAGAGGGCGGACAACGGCAAACCCATCAGCACGATCGCCCCGACCACGAGGTAGGAAAGCTGGAACCCGGAGCTGAACAACTGGCGCGGATCCAGCAGCAGGGTGACCAGCGCGGCCGCGGAGAGCGCCGCCAACGGATTGCCCGGCAGGCCGAACAGCCCGCGCGCGAGCAGGAAGGCGACCATGATGAACGCGCGCACGGCGGGCGGGTTGGCCCCGACCACCAGCACGTAGAACCACAGCGCCGCCAGCCCCAGCCCCGCCCGCAAAGCGCGGGGCGCGCGCAACAGCAGCAGCAGCGACTGGATCGCGGTGGCGATCACGCCCACGTGCAGACCGCTGACCGAGAACACATGGAAGGTCCCGCTGCGCATGAAGGCCGCCTCTTGGTCGGGCGCGAGGGCCGCCTTCTCGCCCAGCAGCATGGCGAGGTGGATGGATTGCAGCGCCGGGTGGCTTTCCATGCCCGACCGCAGCATGTCCGCGAAGCGCTTCTCCGCCCGCGCGGCCAGCCGGTCGAGCGGACCGGGCGGGGCGACCTCCGCCTCCACGAAGGCCCGCTGCAACTGCGCCGCCACCCCGAGGTTGGCCAGGTAGTCCTCGAAACCGCTGCGCGCGGCCCGGCGCGGCGCAGGCGAGACCACGCCGCGGAGCACGCAGATGCCGTTGCGCGCGGGCAGTGCGGTGTTGGCCTTGCGGATGGTGGAAAAATACACGCGCAGGCCCTGCAGCTCGGGCAGATGCTCCGGCGCGGCGGTGATGACGCCCAGGCCCTGGAGCATTTTCGTTTCAGGACGCAAGGCGAAGAGCCGGGCGACCTTCACCTGCACGCGCACCTCGCGCGCGGGCCGGTCTTCCCAGCCCGCGAGCCTGGGGGAGCGGGCCTGCACATGGACCAGGCCGGCCAGCGCCGCGGCCCCGCCGAGCAAGAAGGCCCAGGCGCCGCGGGGCGTCCGTCCGTCGTTCATGCCCGCCCAAGCCGCAGCGATTGCCAATAGCACCGCGCCGCCCAGCAGCCAGGGGAATAGTCCGGTCCCTGGCGACCACCAGCCCGAGGCCGCGATGCCCCCCGCCAGCGGCAGCACCAGCCAAAGGAGCGGTGCGCGCTGGTTGGAGCCCGGTGGAGACATGCCTTGCAGCACAGCATTCCGGCCGGGCGGCCGCGATGCGGGCGATTGCGGGTTTTCCCCGTAGCCCCCCGGGGCTCTTGGGACTGGAACCGGCACCGGCCCCGAAGCTCGAAATCAACTCCATGTTGCATATGCAACATGAAGTTGATTGACGCACCTGCCGGGCGAGGCGAGTTCCACCGGCGGCCTGCTGAGAACGGGGTGAAATATGCCGATCAAGCTGATGTTGCATATGCAACGTCAACTTGATGACGCTGGGCTGAAGTGAGGACGGCGCGGTGGGGAGGGGTTGATGGGAATCGGGGTGCGGGGGACGCCGGGCGGGGGCAGGGTGAAAAAACGCTCCCCCTTCGCGTCCGGGTCTGTTTTGGTGGCAAGGATGTCCGCGGCGAACCAAGGCGAGTTTTTCGGCACCGAGCCGGCGACTGCGGCCGATCCGTTCGCCGGGCCGGTCGAGCCGGCCGCGGGGCGCCCGCTGGCCGCCCGGATGCGCCCGCGCTCGCTCGAGGAGCTGGTCGGGCAGGAGCACATCCTGAAGCCCGGCAGTCTGCTGCCGCGGCTCATCGCCGGCAACCGTTTCGGCTCGCTGCTGTTCTACGGCCCGCCCGGCTCCGGCAAGACCAGCATCGCGGAGGTCATCGCCCGCGAGACGAAGAGCCGCTTCGTCCGCGTGAACGCCGTGATGAGCAACGTGGCCGAGCTGCGCGAGATCCTCGCGATCGCGCGGCGGCGGCCCGAGGCCGCGACCATCCTGTTCATCGACGAACTGCACCGCTTCAACAAGGCGCAGCAGGACCTGCTGCTGCCGGACGTGGAGGAAGGCGGCGTGCGGCTCATCGGCGCGACGACGCACAACCCGGGTTTCTACGTCAACCCGCCGCTGCTCAGCCGCAGCCATCTCTTCCGGCTGGAGCCGTTGACGGCGGAGCAGGTGGCCGCGGTGCTGCGCCGCGCGTTGACCGACACCGAGCGGGGCCTCGGCGCGCGCGGGCACGCCGCGGACGACAAGCTGCTGGCCGATCTGGCGGTGTTATGCGACGGTGACCTGCGCCGCGCGCTCAACGCGCTCGAGGTCATCGCGCTGTCGCTGCCGGAGCGGGCGCCGGTCACGGAACTGGAGCTGGAGCTGTTCGCGCGCGAGCGGCGCATCCGCTACGACGCGGACGAGGACGAGCACTACGACACCATCTCGGCCTTCATCAAGAGCTGCCGCGGGAGCGACCCGGACGCGGCGATGTATTGGCTGGCGAAGATGCTGGCCGGCGGGGAGGATCCGCGCTTCATCGCGCGGCGGCTCGTCATCCTCGCCAGCGAGGACGTCGGCCTGGCCGACCCGCAGGCGCTGCCGCTGGCCGTGGCGGCGCATCATGCGTGCGACTTCATCGGGCTGCCCGAGGCGGAGCTGACGCTCGCGCATGCCACGCTCTACATCGCCACCGCGCCGAAGAGCAACTCGGCCACCCTCGCGCTCGGCGAGGCGCACCGCGCGCTCAAGGAGCAGCCGGTGCAGGCCGTGCCGGTGCCGTTGCGCGACAAGGGCGGCCAGGCCAGCAAGCGCGCCGGCCACGGCAAGGGTTACCTTTATTCGCACGACTTCCCGGAGAACATCAGCGGGCAGGCCTATCTGGAAAAACCGGTGTCGCTCTACACGCCGCGGGCCGCCGGAGCGGAGGCGGTGATCGCAGAGCGCCTAGTGCGTTGGAAAGAACTGCGAAAGCAGGCAGGAAAGCCGGCGAAGTGAGCCGCGGGCTGTTTTGCGAGGTGAATTGCGTGCAAAAATGTCCCGAAGCGGGAATGCCGGCCGGTGGGGGCTTGCTCCGGGGGAGCAGACGGCTAAGTTGAGGCCATGAAAAATCTCCGGCTGTTCCTTTGTGTCTTTGTGGGAATGCTGCTGACGGCCGGATTGCCGGCGCAGACCGCGCCGGGCGCCAAGGGCAAGAGCGCGCCCAAGCAGGAGAAGAAGGACCAGAAGAAGACGGAGGAGGAGATGGGCAAGATCGAGGGCATGGTGATCGCCCGGCCCAACGGTCATTTCCTCGGCCTGACGGTGGAGGGCGGGCAGTGGAAGCTGGCGTTTTATAACGAGAAAAAGAAGCCCGAGCCGGTGGATGTCACCCGGGCGGCGGCCCGTTGGGTCATTCCCCTGAAGGGGGACAACGAGCGCACCGTGTTGAATCCCGGTTCCGACGGCCAGTCGCTGGTCGGCAGCCGGTTCGTGCGCCCGCCCTACAACTTCAAGCTCTTCCTGACCCTGATCAAAGGCGAGGGCGAGGCGGCCGAGGCAGTCGAGAACTATTCGGTGGATTACCGCGGCTGAGCACGCCGGCGCGGGCGGCCAGCCGGGATTTGACACCGCGGGCGGGGACGCAATCGTCTCCGGTCCCGCGCATGACCCAACCCTCCAGCCAGGATCCTTTCGACAAGGTGGAAACCGCCATCGCGGCCGTCGCCGCGGGCGGGCTCGTGCTCGTGACGGACGACGAAGGCCGTGAAAACGAGGGCGACCTCGTCGTGGCCGCGGAGAAGGCGACGCCCGAACTGGTGAACACGATGATCCGCGACGCGCGCGGCCTCATCTGCGTGCCGATGACGGAGCCGCAGTTGAAACGGTTCGGGTTGAACCCGATGGTGCAGCAGAACCGCGAGTCGCACCGGACGGCCTTCACCGTGTCGGTGGACGCGGCCGAGGGCATCACGACCGGCATCAGCGCGTTTGATCGCGCCCGGACCATCAGGCTGCTGGCCGACCCGGCCACCCGGACCGACGAGCTGGTGCAGCCCGGGCACATCTTCCCCCTCTGCGCGCGCGGGGGCGGAGTGCTCGAGCGCGCGGGGCACACCGAGGCGGCGGTGGACCTGGCCGCGCTCGCCGGCCTGCGCCCGGCCGGGGTCATCTGCGAGGTGCTCAACGAGGACGGCACCATGGCGCGGCTGCCCGAGCTGGTGGCCTTCAAGCGCCGGCTGGGCGTGCCGATGATCTCCATCGCCGCGCTCATCGAATACCGGCACCAGCGCGAGAAGCTGGTCGAGCTGATCGAAACCCGTCCGTTCTCGTCGGCCCACGGCGAGTTCACGCTGCACGTCTTCCGCAGCAAGGTGGACGGGCGGCACCACCTCGCGCTCACCATGGGCCGGCTCGACGGCTCGCCCACGCTGGTGCGCGTCCACACCGAGAACCTGCTCAGCGACGTCTTCCACGCGAAGGACATGCCGAGCCACCTCGCGCTCACCGGCTCATTGGAGCAGGTGGCGAAAGCAGGGCACGGCGTCATCGTTTACATGGAGCAGACCGGCCGGATGCAGAACGCCCTGCTGCACGCCGACAAGCCCCCCGCGAACCTGCGCGACTACGGCACCGGCGCTCAGATTTTGACCGCGCTCGGCCTGCGGAAGATCCGGCTGATGGCGCACTCGGCGCGCCGCGTGGTCGGCCTCGACGGCTACGGCTTGGAAATCGTCGAGCAGATCCATGTCTGAGGGCAACCTGTCATGAGTCTCGACCTTCCGCCCCCCGCCCCGGTCAACGGCGCGCCGTTTCGCATCGGCATTGTGGCTGCCCGCTACAACCCCTCGCTGGTGGACGCGCTGCTGCACGCCGTGTTCGACGGGTTGCTGGCAGCGGGCGTGAAACAGGGCCGCATCGAGCTGCTGCGCGTGCCCGGTTCGCACGAGGTGCCGGTCGCCGCGCAATGGCTCGCCGCCGCCAAGAAGCATGATGCCGTCATCGGCCTCGGCGTGCTCATCAAGGGCGGCACGGCCCACCACGAGGTCGTGGGCATCGCCGTCACCCACGCGCTCCAGCGCGTGGCGCTGGACACGGGCGTGCCCGTCATCAACGGTGTCATCGTGGTCGAGAACCTGAAACAGGCCGTGGAGCGTTGCGCCGGGGAGATCAACCGCGGAGCGGAGTTCGCCCGCGCGGCGCTGGAGATGGCCGCGCTCCGGCGCGGCCGGAAAAAGGGGCGGCGCGCATGAGCCAGTTCGCCCAGCGCCGCGAATGCCGCGCCGCGGCCATGCAATACCTCTACTCGTGGAGCGTGAACCGGCCCGCCGTGCTGGCGGAGGATCTGCGGCTGTTCTTCGAACACCTGGAGAAGCCGCGCGACTACTACGCCTTCGCCGAGGAGCTCATCCATGGCGCCATCGAGCACAGCGAGGAGATCGACGGGCACATCCGCTCGCTGGCGCACAACTGGGAGTTCGACCGCATCGCGCGCATCGACCTGGCCATCCTGCGGCTGGCCATCTTCGAGATGCTGCACCGCAAGGACATCCCGCCGGTCGTCTCCATCAACGAGGCCATCGACCTGAGCAAGCAGTTCTCCAGCGCCGACTCGAAGCGGTTCATCAACGGCATCCTCGACCGGATGAAGGAGAAGACCGGCCGCGACGCGCGCAAGGCGACCACAGACTGAGGCCATTCATATCTGGAACTCAGGAAATCAGGAATGACCGAGCTGCGAAACAAGGAGCTCAGCGGCCGGGTGATCGAGGCGGCCATCAAGGTTCATCAGGCCTTGGGCCCGGGTTTCATCGAATCAATCCACGAGAACGCGCTATGTGTGGAATTGGAGCGGCGCGGCATCCATTTTGAGCGACAGAAAACCGTCGCGATTCAATATGAAGGGGTTCCGGTCGGCGAGCATCGCCTGGATCTGCTGGTTGAGGGGGTGCTGGTGGTGGAGCTCAAGGCGGTGAACGAACTGGAGAAGGTGTTCTTTGCCATCAGCCGTTCCTACATGAAGGCGGTCGGCGTCGAGGACGGACTGATTCTGAACTTCGCCACCATGCCGCTGACCATCAAGCGTGTCGGACGGGAATGGATTGCCAGTTCCTGATTTCCTGAGTTCCAGATTCGCTTCGCTCATGCTTTCTCTTTTCAAGAAGTTCAAGGACGGGTTCACCAAGACCGTCGCGGCCATCGCCGCCACGACCCACGGGCTCTTCGGCGGGCGGAAGATCGACGCGGCCTCGCTCGACGAGCTGGAGGAGGCGCTCTACACGGCGGACTTCGGCGTGGAGACGACCACCGAGATCCTCGACGAGATCAAGGCGGCCTACCGGAAGGACAAGGACCTGCAAGGCCGGCAGGCGGCCGAGATCGGCGCGGCCGTGTTGCGCCGCGTGCTGGCGGGCGCGGAGGGGAAGCTGGAAACTGTAGGAGCGGGTTTATCCCGCGACGGATCGGGGCATAAAGCCCCTCCTGCAGACAAGAACCCAGCCGTCATCGCCATGATCGGCGTGAACGGCTCGGGCAAGACGACGACCACGGCGAAGCTGGCGCACAAGTTCAAGGGCGACGGCCAGACCGTGCTGGTGGCGGCGTGCGACACGTTCCGCGCGGCCGCGGTCGAGCAGCTCAAGACCTGGGCGGCGCGGCTCGACCTCGAGATCGTCGCCAGCCACACCGGGGCGGACGCCGCGGCGGTGGCGTTCGACGCGTGGCAGGCGGCGAAGGCGCGCGGACGCGACTGGCTGATCGTGGACACGGCGGGCCGGCTGCACACGAAGGGCAACCTGATGGAGGAACTGGCGAAGATCCGCCGCGTGCTGCAGAAGCACGACCCGGCGGCGCCGCAGCACCGCTGGCTGGTGGTGGACGGTTCGCTGGGCAGCAACTCGATCGAGCAAGCGAAGGTGTTCCACCAGAGCTTCGGATTGACCGGACTGGTGGTCACGAAGCTCGACGGCACGAGCCGGGGCGGCGCGCTGGTGGGCATCTGGCGGCAGTTGAAGATCCCCATCTATTTCGCGGGGCTCGGCGAGCAGCCGGACGATCTGCAGCCCTTCGATGTCGAGAACTACGCCCGCGCGGTGTTCGGGCTGGAGACATGAGCGAGGCCGAGCCCAAGAGCAGGTTTTGCACCGCAGAGACGGGACGGCCGCAGAGGATGAGTCGTCGGGTCCATGTTGGTTGCTCTGCGCCCGCCACCATCCCGTGCGAGAGGAGACGGGTGGCGTGATGGCCGAACCGCCGGCCTCCAGGGGCGAAACATGAGAACCCGGGGCCTGGCGGGTTCTGCCGATTGTCCGGCCAAAACGGTTCTAAGGGTTTTCCCTTAGACGCCTGGCTTTCCGCCGGGTGCGCGGGCTGGTTTCTTCCCCAGCGAACGAACGTTCCGGCAGGAACGCCAATTCAAAAATCCGGACCCGCGCTGCTTTCTGGCCCGTTGGCTGCGCGAGTCCGGTATTTTTTTGGCCGGCATCAATGCACGCCGCCCATGAGTTTTCTCACCCACGGGACGAGCAGGAAAAGCGCGAGGGTCGCGCCGCCGACCATGAGGGCTTGGTTGAGGAAAAACTGGACGAGCTGCTCCGGGCTTTCGGATGCGAACTCGCCGGCCAGAAGCCCGGCGAGTTTGTTGCCGAGCGCCGCGGCGAGGAACCAGATGCCCATGACCATGCCGAGCAGGCGCTGCGGGGCGAGCTTGGTCATGGTGCTGAGGCCGACGGGGCTCAGGCACATCTCGCCGGTGGTCTGGAGGAAATAGAGGCCGAGCAGCCAGATGATGCCGACCTTGCCGTCGGCGGTCATCTTGGCCGCGGGGATCATCCAGATAAAAGACAGGGCGACAAAGAGCAGGCCGAGCGCGAACTTGGCCGGACTGGAGGGCTGTTTCGTGCCGAGCTTGATCCACATCCACGCGAAGACCGGGGCGAGGGCGATGACCCAGGCGGAGTTCACCGATTGCCACCACGATGACGGGAACTCCATGCCGAGGACCTCGTTGCGGGTCAGCCGGTCGGCGAAGAGCGTCATGGATGATCCGGCCTGCTCGAAGATGGCCCAGAAGACCTGCGCGGCAAAGAAGAAGATGAGGATGGCCCCGATTCGCTTTTTCTCAGGGTCGGCCTGGAAGGAGAAGAAGAGGATGGCGCCGATCTGGAGGGCGAACAGGGCGTAGACGATGGCCCGGTAGTAATCGCTGGCGATCATCAGGCCGATGAGCGCCAGCGAAGCCACCGAAACCACGGCGAGCCGGCCCCACGGGCGCCCGCCGTCGCTGTTGGCCGCGGGCGCGTGTCCCACATGCACGAGCGTGGTCTGGCGGCGGACATAGGTGATCAGGCCGAACGTCATGCCGACGCCAGCCGCACCGAAGGCCCAGTGCCAGCTGTTCCGCGGATCCAGGCCCAGCCCGGAGAGGAAGCCGCTGAAGCGGGGATCCTGTGCCAGGAATCCGCAGACGATGGCGGCAAGCAGCGCGCCGATGTTGATGCCCATGTAGAAAATGGAGAACCCGGAGTCGCGGCGCTGGTCCTCGGGCGAATACAGGCTGCCGACCATGGTGGAGATGTTGGGCTTGAGCAGACCGGTGCCGATGGCGACGAGGCACAGGCCGAGGAAGAAGGTCAGTTGGCTGTGCAGAGCCATCGAATAGTGGCCGCAAGCGATGATGATGCCGCCCCAGAGCACCGCCTTGCGGGCGCCGATGAAGTTGTCGGCGAGAAACCCGCCTACGATGCCGAGCAGGTAGACGCTCATCGTGTAGGTCCCGTAGATGTCGGCGGCTTTCTTGTCGTCGAACCCCAGACCGCCCTCGGCGACGGCGAGCGTCATGAACAGCACGAGCAGGGCGCGCATGCCGTAGTAGGAGAAGCGTTCCCACATCTCCGTGAAAAAGAGGGTGGTGAGTCCGCGGGGGTGGCCGAGGATGCCGCCGGTATCGGCGGCTCCGGGGGCGGGGTCTTGGGTCATGGGGGTAGATAGGGGCAGCCTTTATGACAGAGGGCAAGCCCCCGGTCGTGGGCCGGACGGGTCATGGCCCGCCGGGGATGGACAAGCGGCTGTCTTGCCGCTCTATCAGCCGCGTGGCCGATTCCGAAACACTTGCCAGCAAACTCACGGACCTGCTCCGGCACATCGGGCTGGCCGGGGCGGGCGGGGGGACCGTCGTGATGGGCGGGGCGGGCGTGCGCGGGCTGGCGGATCGTGAGGTCACGGTGCATCTGCCGCCGGGGTTCAAGGCGGGCGGGCACAACCGGTTGCTGCTGATGCTCGACGGACAGACAGCACCGCAGTGGCGTGTGCGCGAGGCGCTGGCCGGTATGGCGGCGCAGGGCGGCGCGCATGCGCCGGTGGTGGCGGCGGTGCCGGCGTCGCCGGAGCGGCTCGACGAATACGGCACGGCGGGCGTGTGCGATTTCGCGGGGCGCGGGCGGCGGGCGAAGCTCTTCCAGGATTACCTCGTGTATGAGGTGCTGCCGATGGTGCGGGAGCGGCTCCGGCTGGAGCCCGGCCCGGAGCACACGGGCATTTTCGGCGGTTCGATGGGCGGGTTGTGCGCCTTCGACACGGCGTGGCGGCATCCGCGGGTCTTCGGCCTGGCGGGCGCGTTTTCCGGCTCGTTCTGGTGGCGGGCCGACGACAGCACTCCGGCGGCGCGGCAGGCCTCGCGCATCATGCACCGCCGGGTGCGCGAGACGAAGGGCCGGCCGCCGCTGCGACTGTGGTTTCAGGCGGGGACGGACGACGAACAGGCGGACCGCGATGGCAACGGCGTGATCGACGCCATCCAGGATACGCGCGAACTCATCCAGGAGCTGGCGGCCAAGGGTTTCGCGGAGGGGCGCGACAGGACGTATGTCGAGGTGTCGGGCGGCGGGCACAACGAGGCGACGTGGGCGCGCGTGCTGCCGGAGTTCCTGCGGTGGGCGTGGCCCCGGCGGTCATAGACCGCCGCTACAAGATCAGCGCTCGTCGGCGGAGAAGAAGGCGATGCTGGAGTCGCGGATGGCAGCGTCGGCCAAGGCGACGGGCTTCTGGGGGACGAAGGCGGCGACGACCACGCCAAGGAGATTTCCGGCCACGACCGGCTCCATGTCGTGGATGGAATTGCTGAGGCCCTTGGCGCGCCAGCCATCGCGGGCCTTGGCAACCAGGACGTGGACGACGGCGCGGTCGGCCTTGCTGCGATAGAGGGCGGTCTGGCCGCGCTGCAGCCGGTGGTAGGCGACCTGCTTGAGCACGAGGATGGTGCCGGAGGGATAGAGCGGCTGCATGGAGCGGCCGGTGCCGAGCAGCACAAGGGCGTCGCCGGATTCGGCGGCCATCGCCCGGGCGCGCGACCAAGCCTCGGAGGCGGCGACGCTCACGGGGCGGGGCGAGCCGCCGGTGAAGATGCCGCGGATCCACGGGCTGCGGGTTTCATCGTGGGCGCGGAGGGCGGGCGCCAAGGCCAGCAAGGCGAGCGGAATCAATCTCCGGAAGCTCGAACCTTGGCCAACCATGCGCGACATCGTTGGCGATATGCCGGTCGATGCGAGCCTGCGGTGCTAGGGTTCATTCCCCAAGCCGCTTGGTGACATCCGGCGTCAGATGCGCACCAAGGGCAGGACGACGCGGAAGTGCCGCGAGTTCTTCTCGATCTCGACGGCGGTGCCGACGGCGATCTGGAAACGCTCGCGCAGGTTGCGCAGGCCGTGCCCGGTGGAGTCGTTCGCCGCGTGGTGACGGGCGCGCAGCGGATTGGTGACGGTGATGCGGTCGCGCTGCAGCTCGACCTCGACGCACAGGGGATCCTGCGCGGAGAAGGCGTTGTGCTTGAGGGCGTTTTCGAGGAGAAGCTGGAGCGAGGCGGGCGGGATGAGCAGGGCGCTCAGCGCCTCGAAGCCGCGCAGCTCGATCCGCAGGCTGTCGGGGAAGCGCAGGCGGGCGAGCCCGATATAGGCGTTGAAGAAATCGAGTTCCTGATAGAGCGGCACGAGGTCGCGGCTGGACTGAGCGAGCAGGTAGCGGCAGACGGCGGCGAGGTGCTTGTTGAACTGGCGGGCCGTCGGCGGGCTCTCGTCGATGAGGACGCCGAGGGTGTTGAGGGAATTGAACAGGAAATGCGGGGTGAGCTGGTTCTTGAGCATGGCGAGCTCGGCCTGCAGGCGGGCGCGCTCGGTGCGCTCGAGATCGAGCCGGTCCGCCAGCCGGTCGCTGATGAGGAAGAGGGTCTCGTAGAGGTGGGTGACGGCGAAGACGACGGGCAGGATGACGGCGAGATTGACCGCGACCCCGCGCCAATCGAGCCCCGGCCGGTGATCAACCGCATACCACGCGAGCAGCATCAGGGTGCCGACCGACACGGTGTGGAGAGCGGTGGCGCCGACGATGGACAGCAGTTTCACCACGGGCCGGTCCGCCCAGTCGTGGCGTTCGCGCAGGCGGAACAACAGCCAGCGGTTGCCCATCCAGAGCAGGCCGGACAGGAGGATGAACCAGAGCGTGCCGCCCCAGTAGAGCGCATCGCGCGGCTCGAGCCCGGCGAGCGTGCCGGTCAGCCGCGGGATGCCCAGCCCGAGGAGCGGGATGCCGACGAGCCGGATGGAGAGATCGCGCAGCCGGCGGTCCTGCTGGAAGGGGTTGAGGAAGGTCGCGGCCATGACCGCTCCGCACCATAGCGGCTATGACACGGTGCGGGCCACGCGGATGCGGTCAGCAGGCCGGAGACTGCGGTGGTTGCACCGGGAAACGCGAAGAGCGCGGCCAGGCGGGCCGTCACTGAAACAGCGCGACCAGCACGAGATGCCAACCGGCAAGCAGTCCGGCGGCGCACATGAAGCGGAAACGATTTCCGGTCGCGCGCCAAGCCAGCCAGACAAGGAGACCAGTCACGGGAAAGGCCACCAGCGCAAGGGCGAGCGGCTTGGCGATGGCGTGCTCGATGAGCACGCCGGCATCGTCCCAGCCATGCGCGCGGGCAGCCACCACGAAGGCGGCGAGCAGCGTGGCCGCCGCGCCGCCCAGCGCGAGCGGCCGGGGCAAAAACATACGAGGAGATGGGGTGGAACCAGCGCGCGCTCCCTCCGGCTTTCTTCGCCGCAGCCAGAGCCAGGAGCCCGTCACGGCCAGCAGGCCGGGCGTGAGGCCGAACAGAAACCACAGCGCTTTTACGGGATAGCCGCCGAAGTAGCCGAAGTGGAGGGGGTCGAAGGTGAGGTAGATGCGATCCCAGCCCTTGGCCTCGCGGCGGTCGGCGACGCGGAGCACCTCCGTGCTGACCGGGTCGAGCGCGACGTAGTGCTGGTTGCGCGCGATCAGCAGGCCCGCGTTGCCGCGCAGGACGGTCGGGTCGCCGGGTCGGCGTGGGAACGTGACGGACGTGAGCGCGAGATCGGGGAACGCGGTTTGTGCGGCGGTGACGAGCTCGCCGAGGGGCCGGGCCTCACCGGTCGCGCTCGCCCGAGGCAGGGGGGAAGTGGGGGCGGGGCGTTGCAGCCAGTCGCGCTCGATCCGGGCGGCGAGATTTTCCAGGCCGAGCACGGCGCCGGTGCCGGCGATCATGAGGTTGAAGAGCAGCGACCACAGCCCGACCCACTTGTGCAGCTCGCGGGCGCGGGCCGAGGCCGTGAGCCCACGCCAGCGCAACCGCCAGAGGCCGCGCAGCCAGCCGCGGTAGATGTAGAGTCCGGTGAAGCAGGAGAGCGCGAGCACCACGCCGAAGACGCCCACGAAGACGCGGCCCCATGCGCCCATCAGCAGCCGCACATGGAACTGGCGCACGAAATTGTGCAGCGACCAAAAATCGCCTTCACCGATCTCGCGTTCGCCGCGCACGGTGCCGGTTACGGGATCGATGAAGACCTCGCTCGCGCGCGCTCTCTCCCCGGCCGGCCGCACGCTGGCGCGATGGGCGAAGCCGGCCGCGGGCGCGAGCTCGAGCGCGCCGATGGTCGCACCCGGATAGGCCGCCGCGAGCGAGGCCATCAGCGCGGCGGGCGCGGGCCGCGGCGTGCCGGCCGGCGGGTGCGGGGCGCGGAGCGCGGGCGTGACCAGCCAGTCGAGCTCGGCCTTGAAGACCGCGATCGCGCCGCTCGTGCCGATCACGAGCATAAGCAGCCCGGAGGCGAGCCCGAGCCAGCGGTGCCAGGCAAAGACGGTCTGGAGCCGCAACCAGGGCCGGGCCGGACCGCCTTGGACGGCGGCGTCGCGATGGGATTGGACCAAGCTCGCAACCATGAGTTCAGAACCTCCACGCGGCGGTCAGCGCGAGCGCGCGGGGCGCGCCCGGGAAGTGGCCGTTGCGGCCGCCGAAGGTGCTCTGAGAATAGACGCGGTCGAAGGCGTTGTTGACGCGGAGATCAAGCTGCACCGGCCCCAAGGTGTAGTAAAGGGCGGCGTTCCAGATCAGGTAGCCGGGCGCGGGGAACGCGCCGGTCTCCACGAAGTTGAGCCGGGTGCTGACGTATTCCGCACCCAGGCCGAAGCCGAGTTTCCAGGCCGGCACGTTGTAGCGGGTCCAGAGCCCGGCCTGATGGCGGGGCGCGTTGGGGAAGCCGGTCCCCACGTTCTGCGGCCGGGAGTCCCGGGTGACGACGACGTCGTTGTAGGCGTAGTTGGCGGAGACGTTCCACACCGGCGTGATCTGGCCGTTGAGCTCGAACTCGGCGCCGCGGCTGCGCACCTCGCCGATGGCGATCAAGGCGTTGGCGGGAGCGCCCGGGCTGGGATCGGATTGGAGCACGTTGATCCTGGTGATCTCGTAGGCGGCGATGCCGAGGCCCAACCGGCCTTCGCGCGGTTCCCATTTTGCGCCGAGTTCGTGGGAAACGCTCTCTTCCGGATCGAAGGGGCCGCCGACCCCGGGCTCCTGCCGGCCGAGCGATTGCGGCACGAAACCCTCGGCGTAGCTGGCGTAGAGCGCGGCATCGGTCCGGATTTTGTAGAGCAGGCCGCCGCGCAGGGTGACGGTGGAGTCGTCGAAGGACCGGCCCGAGAGGGTGTCGCGGTCGCCGAAACGCTCGTAGCGGGCCGCCCCGAGCGCGTGCCAGCGCTCGCCGAGCTGGACCTGATCCTGGAGATAGACTCCGGCGCGGGTGAGGCCGGAGGCGGAGGTGGTGTAGGTGCGTGAGGGCAGGTTGTAGAGCGCGGGGCCGGTCTGGCCATAGACCGGCGCGAGGATGTCGATGGGCGCGATCTGCGAAAACGGCACCGTGGTTCCGCGGAAGAACGAGTCGTTCGCATAATATTCGCCGCCGAGCAGGAGTTTGTGCCGGAGGCGGCGCTCGTCGCCGAGGTCGGCCATGAGGTTGAGGGAGGCGCTGTGTTGCTCGTTGCGCCGGTCCTGGTCGCGGAACTCGCGGTTCATGGTGCGCCGGTCGGCCCGCAGACCACGCGGTTCGTGGTATTGCTGCACGGCGGTGTTGTCGAACCAGCGGTAGGTGGCGTTGAGTCGCCAATCCGGGCTGAAGATGTGATCGAGGCGGGCTTGGACGACGTCGGCGGTGGTCGTCTGGTGGTCGGTGGGCTCGGTGGTGGTGAAGCGGGTATCGGTGAGGAAGGAGCCTCTTTCGAAGGGCACGCCGCGGAGGCGGTGGGCGGAGTTGTCCTGCTCGAGGTTCTCGTATTCCACGGTCACGCGGGTGGCGGCGGAAGCGACCCAGGTGTAGGCGGCGCCGAGGTTGGTGTTGGTGGTGCGGGCGTTGAAGCGGTAGCGGTCCTGGTCGGCGGTGGTGGCGGTGACGAGATAAAGGTGCCGCTGACCGGCGTCGAGCGGGCCGGTGGCGTGGAATTGGGCGGAATAGGAGTCGCCGGTGGCGTAGCTCGCGCGCAGTTCGCCCGCGCGCCGGGCGGAGGGTTTGCGGGTGACGATGTTGATGATGCCGCCGGGCTGGTTGGAGCCGTAGAGGACGGAGGCCGGGCCCTTGAGCACCTCGACCTGCTCGACGTTGGCGAGGCGGGCGAGGCCGAAGTCGGCGTAGGGGCTGCCGGCGACGCCGTTGTAGCGGGTCTCCTCCTGCCGGAAGCCGCGGAAGGTGACTCCGCCGTAGGAGAACTGGGTGACCCCGGCGATCTGGCTGTAGAGATCGGTGATGTCGAGGGCCCCGAGGTCGTCGATCAGGTCGCGCGGCAGCACCAGCACCGATTGCGGCGTCTCCAGCAGCGGGGTGGAGGATTTGGTGGCGCTGATGGCGGTGCCGGTCTTGTAGGGCGCGTCCCGGCGGTCGGTGACCGTGAACTCCCCGAGGGTGAGGACTTTCTCCTCCGCGGCGGCGGCGAGGGCGAGCAGGGCGGCGAGGAGAGGGATGGCTTGAATCGGGTGTTTCATGATGACTGGGATGCGCAGGGCGGGATCAGGGGGTGGTGGCGATGCCTTGGCTCAGGATCTGCGCGATGGTTTCACGGGCGTGCTTTTTGCCGGCGGCGGGCGGCGCGCTCAGAAGCTGAACCGGGTGCCGGCTTGGAGGAGCCGGGGCTGGCCGACTTGGATGCCGCGGGTGCGGTCGGTGATGTGGGTTTTGTCGGTGAGGTTTTTGGCGGTGAGGTAGAGCGTGAAGCGGGCGTTGGCGCGGTAGTTGAGGGTGGCGTTCCACACGAGGGCGGAGGCGATGCGGCCGCGCTGGCCGTCGGCGGTGGGGGCGGCGGTGTTGGCGAAGTCGGAGAAGTGGGGGCCGACGTATTGGGCTTCGAGTTCACCATCGAAGGCGTTGCGGACCCAGCCGAGGGCGGTGGTGAAGGTGTCGGCGGGAGCGTAGGGCTGGCGGAGGCCGGCGGCGCTGCCGGGGATGGCGAGTTTGGTGGCGACGTTGAGGAAAGGGGTTTCCTGGCGGGCGGTGAAGAGCCGGGTGTAGGCGAGCCGGCCGCGGAAGCCTTCGGGGAGGCTGACGGTGAGGCCGAGTTCGAGGCCTTGGAAGAGGGCTTCGCCTTGGGAGAGCGGCGTGCCGCCGCCGGCGATCGAACCGACGGCGATGAGGTTGTCGAAATCCTGGCGGAAGAGGGCGGCTTGGAGGGAGAGTCCGGGGCGCAGTTCGGCGCGGAGGCCGAGCTCGGAGTTGAGCGATTTTTCGGCGTCCACGTCGGTCACGGTGCCGGTGCCGCCGATCAAATCCTCGACGCGAGGCGGGGCGAAGCCGCGATGGACACTGGCGAAGACCGTGGTGTGCTCACCCGTGCGCCAGGTAGCGCCGAGGCCGGGGAGGAAGCGGTTGAGGTCGGTGGCGCCGGTGACGTTGGCGAGGCGGTTGAGGCGCTCGGCTTCGACTGATTCGTGGCGAACGATCGGGGTGAGGGCGAAGGCGCCGAGGTCGAAGCGGTGGGCGGCGAAGGCGGACCAGGCGCGGGTGTCGCGGTAGTTGTTTTCGGCGAGGGTGCCGGTGCGCGCGGTGGGCGAGGCCCCGTTGACTTGGAGGCGGGCTTGCTCCTCGCGCTGGAGTTTCAAGCCGGTCTGAAATTCGCCGGCGCGGGTGGGCTGGATGAAGCGCGTTTCGAGGCCGAGGGTGTCGTAGGCGCGGAGGCGGCCTTGGACGTTGGGGAACTGGGTGTCGGGGTCCACGCGGCGGCCGGCGAGACGGTGCTGGAGGAAGGTGGCGGTGACGCCGTCGATGGTGTAGCTGAGCGCGCCGGCGCCGTGCTGACCGTCTTGGCTGTTGCTCGACTGGCGCCACCAGTCGCGGTCGAAGGCGAAGGAGTAGGCGCTGGTGGCCAGCGAGGCTCCGCCGGCCAAGGTGAGGCGATGAGTGAGGGAGAGACCGGTGCGCGCGATGTCGAAGGTATCGTTCTTGAACGGATTGTAGCGGGCGCCGAGGCGGTCGAATTCGGCTTGGGTGAGGCCGCTGTAGGTGACGGTCGAATCCTCGGTGTAGTAGTTGCCGCGCAGGGTGAGGGTGTGGCGGTCGCCGAGCTGGAAGGTGTATTTGAGGTTCAGGTCGTCGATGGCGTGGTCGAGGTTGTCGCGGGAGCCCTGGCCTTCTTTGTGGGTGTAATCGAGCAAGGCGCCGTGACCGCCGAGCTGGAGGTGGCCGTTGAAGTAGGCGCGGTTGCCGGCGGCGAGCTGGAGAAAGCCGCCGGGCGTGCGGGGGGCGTCAGGCGTGAGGTAGTTGACGACGCCGCCGATGGTCTGCGGACCGAAGAGGAGGGTGTGGGCACCTTTGAGGACTTCGAAGCCGGCGAAGCGGTCGATCGGCGGGTGGTAGTAGGAGGCGTTGTCGCCGTAGGGCGCGTAGGCGAGCGGCAGGCCGTCCTCGAGCAGCGTCACTTTGGTGGCGCGGGTGGGGTTGAGGCCGCGGAGGCCGATGTTGGGGCGGAGGCCAAAGCCTTCTTCGTCGCGCACATGGAGGCCGGGCACGCGGCGCAAGGCCTCGTTGACGGTGAACGGACGGCTGGTCGTGAGAGCGGCTTCGCCGACGGTGTCTGCCGCGCCGCCGATGGCCGGGAGGCGTTCGCGGGCGCCGATGACCTCGAAGCGAGGTTGTTGGACTACGGCGTTGGGGGCGGGCGCGGCTTGGGCGCGGAGCGGCCCGGCGGCGGCGCAGCCAAGGACGATGAGGAAGAGGGTGGAGCCGGTGTGCATGGTGAAGATCAGGGATGGGAGGTGTGGTGAGTTGGGAAAGGCGAGGGCGAGCTGATCAGCTCGCCAAAACGGGCGATGTGCTCGGGACCGGTGGCGCGAACAGATAGCGCCTCTGGGCACCGGCGGCGGGAGCGAAACACAATTCTCCGAAGTGGGAGCTGTCTGGGTGGAGCGTGGGTTCATGGTGTTTGAAATTGAAGGCGCTCACTGAATATGAGACCTAGTCTCCAGTCAAGAGGTTTTATGAGATTCTGTCTCATAAAGAATCCAACAAGCGGCGTTGACCTGGCAAGTAGCTGGTCTTTAACGCTTCTGTGAAATACATCCTGCCGGTTTCCCTGGCTAAGCACAGCTACCCGATTCGCTTTGGCGGCTCGGTGGCAGCAGCGGTCCGTGAGCTGCGGATGAAGTTGATGGGCGGAGGATGCACTGAGGCTCTGCTGACCGACGCGAAGGTCGCCGCTGCCTGCGCCCGCCAGCTTTCGGTGGTGTTCAAAAAAGTGCCGCGGTTGGTGTTGCCGGCGGGTGAAAGCACCAAATCGCTCGAGTCGCTCGGGCGGGTGCTCGATTTCCTCGCCGCTGAGCGCCTCGGGCGGGACGGCGTGCTGTGGGTCGTGGGTGGCGGTGTGATCGGGGATCTGGGCGGCTTTGCCGCGGCGGCCTACCTGCGCGGCATCCGGTTTGTGCAGGTGCCGACCACGCTGCTGGCGATGGTGGACAGCTCGGTTGGCGGCAAGACCGGGATCAATCTCGCGGCGGGCAAGAACCTGGCGGGTGCGTTCCATCATCCCGAGGCGGTCATCATTGCGGGGGATTTCCTCCGCACGCTCCCGGCGCGCGAGTTTGCGGCGGGGATGGCCGAGGTGATCAAATACGGCTTGTTGGGAGACGCGGCGCTTTTCCGGCGCCTGGAGCGGTCCGCTCTGCAGCCGGAGCACCCTGCGCTGGCCGCGGTCATCCGCCGGTGTTGCGCGATGAAAGCGGCGATCGTGCGCGCGGATGAGCGCGAGACGGCGAAGGACGGCGGACGGACACTGCTCAACCTGGGCCACACTTTCGGCCACGCGATCGAACGGGTGGCGGGATTCGGCACCTACCTGCACGGCGAGGCCGTGGCGGTGGGCCTGGTCGCGGCCGCGAGGCTTTCCGTGCGGCTCGGCCGGCTTGCACCCACTGAAGTCGCCCGCATCGAGCGCGTGCTCGCGGCGCATCATCTCCCCGTCCGGCTCCGCCGCCGGCTGCCGCTGCGGAAGCTCGTCGACGCCATGCGCAGCGACAAAAAGGTCCGTGGCGGACGGGTCCGCTTTGTGGTCCTTGACCGCCTCGGGTCGGCCGCGACGAGCGCGGACGTGCCGCCCGCCGCGGTGGCTGCGGTCTGGCGCGAGCTGGGCGCCGTTTGAGTGCGGAGGGCGGAATGCGGATTGCCGAACCGTCCTTCCCGACTAAGCTGGGCTTCCACGTTTTCACTCTGCCGTCCGCAGTCCTCCAATCCGCCATCGACATGTCCGCCATCGACGAAGGCATCGTCCGCGAGTATTTCGAGCAGAACGGATTCTTCGTCCGCCAAGCCCGGAAATACCAGGTCCGCGCGCGGAAGAAGACCAGCGGCGAGGAGATCGACCTGCTCGTTTACAACCCCGCGTGGCGGCGCACCGCGCGGAAACCGGATTTCTTCCTCTTCGCGACCGAGCTGCCCCTCATCCAGCGGGGGCTCGTGGCGGTGAAGCCCTGGCACACGGATGTCTTCACGCCGGGCACGCTGCGCAACGCGCCGGACAAGATCTTCAGCTTCCTCGAGGAGAACGTCCTCAAGCACGCCGTGCGGTTCTTTCCGGACGAGGTCGAGGGGACGGGCGCCGACGTGGTGAAGATCCTGGTCCTCCCGGCGCTGCCCACCGCGGAGCCCTACCGCTCCCAGAGCGTCGAGCTGCTCAAGGCGCGCGGGGTGGACGCGATCATCTCCTTCCGCGCCATGCTCTCCGATCTCATCGAGAAGGTCGAAGTGAACCGCAGTTACGGCAAGAGCGACACGCTGCAGGTCATCCGGCTCCTGAAGAACTACGACCTGCTGAAGGACGCGCAGCTCGACCTGCTGTCGGGCTCCGGCGGCGCGAGCCGCCGCGCGCGCATTCCCGCCGAATGATGAGCATCCATCCGACCGCCATCGTCGAGGAGGGCGCGCAGCTCGGCGACGGCTGTGTCATCCACGCGCACGCCCTCGTCACGCGGCATAGTGTGCTGGGCGAGGGCGTGGTGGTGCATCCGTTCGCGGTGGTCGGCGGCGACCCGCAGTATCTGAAATTCGACGCCACGATCGCGACCGGCGTGCGGATCGGCGCCGGCACCGTGGTGCGCGAGCACGTCACCATCAACCGCTCGATCCACGCCGGGCAGGCGACGGTCGTGGGCGCGCGCTGCTTGCTGATGGCGTGCTCGCACGCCGGGCACGACTGCATCCTGGGCGACGATGTCGTGCTGGCGAACAACGTGATGCTGGCCGGCCACGTCGAGGTGGGCGCGCACACCTTCGTCGGCGGCGGGGCGGGCATCCACCAGTTCTGCCGCATCGGCGAGGGGGCGATGGTCGCGGGGCTCGCGCGCATCACGAAGGACGTGGCGCCGTTCCTGATGGTGGCGGAGCGCGACGAGGTGCCGGGCTTCAACCTGGTCGGGCTCAAGCGCCGGGGTTTTCCCCGCGCGGCGCTCCTCGAGATCAAGGCCGCCTATTCGCACGTGTTCAGCGGAGGCGACCCCCGCCCGCTGGCCGCGTCATTGCTGCCCGAGGTGCAGAGCGCCGCGGCGCGGCGATTCCTGGGGTTCTTCGCCGGCGGCAAGCGCGGTTTTGCGCGTCCGGCCGGTCCTGCGGCCGCCGATGAGTAGGCTGGCCATCACCTGCGGCGACCCCGCCGGCGTGGGGCCCGAGATCATCGCGCGCTGGCTGGCAGCCAACGCTTCCCGCACGCGCGGCCTGGCGGTCATCGGCCCGGCCCGCTGGCTGAAGACCCTGCGCGGCGCGGCGGAGAAAATCGCGGTCGGGCTCGATGATTTCAAGGCGAAGCCCGGCAAGCCCGACGGCGACGGGGGGCTCATCGCATGGGCCGCGATGCAGCGCGCGGCCGATGGCTGCAAGGCCGGCGAGTTTTCCGGTGTCGTGACCGGCCCGGTCAGCAAGGCGCGGCTGGCGGCCATCGGCTATCCGCATCCGGGGCAGACCGAGTTCTTCGCCGACCAGTGGGGCGGCGAGCCGGTGATGTGCTTCACCGGCGGCAAACTGCGCGTGGCGCTTGCGACGTGGCATGTGCCGCTGATCGAGGTGGCGCAGCTGCTCGGTCCGCAACTGCTGCACCGCGCCATCGCGGCGGGCGACGAGCTGGCGCGGGCGGCGGGCGTCAGGCGGCCGCGGATCGGCGTCTGCGGGCTCAATCCGCACGCGGGCGAGGACGGTCTGCTCGGCGAGGAGGAGCGCGATTTCATCAACCCGGCGCTCGGGCGGATGCGCAAGGAATTCCCGGGTCTGTCGCTCTGCCTGCCGGCGGACACGCTGTTCGCGCGGCATCTGCGCGGCGAGTTCGATGTCGTGGTGGCGCTGTATCATGATCAAGGACTCGCGCCGCTGAAGACGGTGGACTTCGACACCGCCGTGAACGTGACGCTCGGTCTGCCGTTCGTCCGCACGAGTCCGGACCACGGCACGGCCTTCGACATCGCGGGGAAGGGGAAGGCCAGCCCGCGCAGCTTCGCCAACGCCGTGGCCGTGGCCCGGCGCTTGATTAAATGGCGGTCGCGGCAATAAGTGTCCTTTGTGTCCGCCCAACCTGCAACCGCCGTGCCCGCCGAGGGCGTCCGCGAAGGCAACGAGAAGCTCCTGCGCCTCACCGAGGCCGCGGGCGCCAAGGTCGCCGCGCTCATCGCGCGCGAGCAGCAGGGCGATTTCTTGCGCATCGCCATCACCGGCGGCGGGTGCAACGGCCTCAGCTACAAGCTCCGGTTCACCCCCGAGATGCGTCGCGGCGACATCCTCGTGCGCAGCGGCGGGGCGGTCGTCCTCGTGGACCCCAAGACCGCGCTCTACCTGAGGGGCACCGTGCTCGATTACTCGGACCGCATGGTCGCAGGCGGCTTCAAGTTCTCCAATCCCAACGCCAAGGCCTCCTGCTCCTGCGGCGAAAGTTTCAGCGTATGACCGGCTTGCGCAGAAGCCCGCCGGATCGGCACGATTTGAAATAGATGTTGTCAATGCCAGCGATTGGCGCGAAAAACGCTGCGCAAACCTAAGAATGGCAATCACTACTTAATGGCTCTTCCTTCCTCCTCCGCGGGCGGCCGCCCCTATCAACGGGACTTCCGCCGCAACAACGACCCGTTCGCGCACATCCGGCGCAACCACCGCATCAAGGCCCCGCAGATCCGCGTCATCAGCCCCGAGGGCCGCCAGCTGGGCATCATGGAGACAGGCCAGGCCCTGAAACTGGCCCAGCAGTTCAACCTCGACCTCGTCGAGATGGCGGCCACCGCCAGCCCGCCCGTCTGCCGCATCATGGACTTCGGCAAATACATGTATGAGGAGTCCAAGAAGCACCACCACAACAAGCCGGCCGGCGCGAAGCTGAAGGAGATCGAATTCACCGTGCGCATCGAGGCGCACGATTTCATCACCAAGGTCCGCCACGCCGAGGAGTTCCTCGACCACGGCAACAAGGTGAAGCTGCGCCTCAAGTTCCGCGGCCGCGAGATGGCGCACACCGAGATGGGCTTCGACGTGATGAAGAAGGCGCTGGCCGAGCTGGCCGGCATGGGCCACCCCGACAGCGAACCGCGCCTGACCGGCAAGCAGATCAACGTCATGCTGACGCCGAGCCCGCCGAACAAGCGCAAGCCGAAGCACTATCACCGCGAGCATCACGCCGTGCCCGCCGAGCAGGCTGCCGCCAAGCCCGCGGCCAAGGCCGGCGCTTCCACCGCCTGAGTTTGTCATGCACGGCTGGGCGCACCGGAACGCAGTCCGCCGGGCCGCCGGAGTGCTGGGGGGTGGATTCCTTCTCCTGTCAACCGCCGCCGCCGCGGTGAAGATCTCGGGCGTCGCCTACGACGACCTCCTCGACTTCGGCCGGCGCTTCGGCCTGGCCGTCACCTGGACCAAGCCCGGACGCGAACTCCGCCTGCACAGCCAGTGGACGAAACTCGAGTTCACATCCGGCAGCCGCGAGATCGGCTGGAACGGACTGCGCATCTTCCTCGGCGAGCCGGCCCGCCCCCGCCAGGGCGGGCTCTGGCTCGCGACCTCGGACCTCGCCGCCACGCTCACCCCGCTGCTCAAACCCGACGCGGTGCCGCCGCCGGGCGAACTCAAGCTCATCGCCCTCGACGCCGGCCATGGCGGCGCCGATCCCGGCGCCGAGAACCGCAAGCTCAAGCTGCGGGAGAAGGATCTGACCCTCGATCTGGCCCGGCGGCTGAAGCCGCTGCTCGAGGAGCGCGGCTACCGCGTGCTCATGGTGCGCGACCGCGACATGCGCTTCTCGAACAGCCCCTCCGTCGATCTGCCGAAGCGCGCGGAGGTCGCGAACCAGGCCGGCGCCGACCTCTACCTCAGCCTTCATTTCAACGCCCTGCCCGGCGACAGCCGGGTGCATGGCATCGAGACTTACGCCTTCACCCCGTCCGGCCAGCGCTCGACCGCCTCCTCCCTGCACCGTTCCTCCGACAAGACGGCGCGTCCCGTCAACCGGCACGATCATTGGAACATGGTGCTCGCCGCCGCCGTCCACACCCGGATGGTGGATGAACTCGCCGCCGCCGATCGCGGGCTGAAACGGGCGCGCTGGGCCATGCTCCGCGAGCTCGACTGCCCCGGCATCCTCGTCGAGGCGGGGTTCGTCTCGAACGAGGCCGAGGGCCGGAAGATCGGCACGCCCGGCTACCGCCAGCGGATCGCCCGGGCGATTGCGCGCGGGGTCGACGACTACGCCAACCGGTTGCGGCCGGCACGCACATGAAGGCGTTCGCCTCGCTCCTGCTCCTCGCCGCCGTGTCGCTGTCCGCCGCCGCGCCGTGGCCCGCCGTGCGGCTCTACGGCGAGGACTATGTGAACCTCGCGGTCGTGGCGGAGCGGCTCGGGCTGAAGGCCGCGCCGGACACGACCGGCCAAAAGCTCCTGCTGAAGGACGGCCCCGCGGTGCGCTTCGCCTTCGAGGACACGCAGCGCGATTTTTATCTCGATGGCGCGCGCATCCACATGAGCCGGCCCGTCGTGGCCGACAAAGGCAGCCTCTGGGTCACGCGGATCGACGTGGAGAAGACCATCGCACCGCTGTTCCGGCCGAAGGACCGCGCGGCGCGACTGCCCCGCGCGCGGCCGCGGACCATCATGCTCGACCCCGGGCACGGCGGCACCGATCCCGGCACCGAGAACCGGAAGCTCGGCCTGAGCGAGAAAGTCTTCGCCCTCGACGTGGCGCTGCGGCTGAAGAAACTCCTCGAGGCCGACGGCCACCGCGTGCTGCTGACGCGCGAGAAGGACGAGCGCTTCTCCAACAATCCCCGGGTGGACCTGCCCATGCGCGCCGCGGTCGCCAACAAGGCCGGCGCCGACCTGTTCATCAGCATCCATTTCAACCACGCGCCCGAGAGCATCACGGGCGTGGAAACCTACGTCTTCACCCCGCAGTTCATGCTTTCGACCTCCGACTCGAAACCAGACGAGAACACGCCGCAGGCGTTCCCGGCCAACCGGCAGGACGATGCCAACGTGCTCCTCGGCTACCAGATGCACCGCGCGATGGTCGCCGGGTTGCGCACGCCCGACCGCGGCTTCAAGCGCGCCCGCTGGGCCGTGCTGCGCGACCTCGCGTGCCCCGGCGTGCTCGTCGAGGCGGCCTATCTTTCCAACGACGAGGAGGCGAAGCGGGTGGACACGGCGGGATTCCGCCAGCAGATTGCCGGAGCCATCGCGCAGGGTGTCCGGAACTATGCCGAAGCCCTGCGTGGGGCGTCCGTTCCAACCGGTTCCTGAACCCGCCTGCCGCCATGAAAACGCGCGTCGTCCTTCCCCTCCTGTTTCTCGCCTCCGGTCTCGCCGCCTTCGGCTGGGATTACGAGGGCCACCGCATGGTCAACCAGCTCGCGCTCGCCGCGCTGCCCGCGGATTTCCCGGCCTTCGTGCGCGAGCCCGCCAACGCCGAGCGCATCGCCTTCCTCGCCGGCGAGCCCGACCGCTGGCGCAACAACCCCGACCTGCCCATCAAGCACTACAACGCCCCGGACCACTACCTCGACCTCGAGCAACTGACCGAGGTCGGGCTCGATCCGGCGCGCGTCCCGTCGCTCCGCTATGTCTTCGCCACGGAATACGCGGCCGGCCGCGCGATCAATCCCGCCGCCTACCTCGCGATCGATCCCGCCAAGAACACCGACCGCACGCGCGAATGGCCGGGCTTCCTGCCGTGGGCCATCACCGAGCAATACGGCAAGCTCCGCTCCGCCTTCTCCTACCTCAAGGCCTTCGAGGAGAACGGCACGCCGGAGGAGATCGCCAACGCGCGGGCCAACATCGTCCAGCTCATGGGCGTGATGGGCCACTATCTCGGCGACATGGCGCAGCCGCTCCACACCACCAAGCACCACAACGGCTGGGTCGGCGACAATCCGAAGGACTTCACCCGCTGGCCCGGCTTCCACAGCTGGATCGACGGCGGCTTCATCGCGCGCGCCGGCATCAAGCTGCCCGACCTCCTGCCGCGCGTCGCGCCCGCCGGGCCGGCGGCGCTCGCGCCCGATTCCGCCGGCCGCGACCCGATGTTCGCCGTCGTGATGGGCTGGCTTGTCGAGCAGAACAGGTTTGTGGAGCCGCTCTACGCGCTGGAGAAGACCGGCGCGTTGAAGGCTGACGTAGCCGCCACGAGCGTCGAGGGACAGGAGTTCATCAAAGCCCGCCTGCTCACCGGCGGCCGGATGCTGTCGGCCGTCTGGCTCACCGCGTGGAGGAACGCCATTCCCGACACCTACCTGCGCGCGCAACTCATCAAGCGGAAGACGGCGGCCGGCTCACCGTGAACCAGGCGCGCAAGATGACCCGGGTTGAATCCGGCTCGTTGCCGGTTGGAGGCGGGGTGCCATCACCCCGCGAATCATCCGCTGCGCAGCCGGAAGCCCGCGGGGTGGGGGCACCCCGCCTCCAACTCTCGGAACACGGAACGTGAACGCCGGGGCGCTCATCTGGATCGCGCTCGGCGGGGCCGCCGGCTCCGTCGCGCGGGCGCTGGTCGGCTGGTCGCTGCAGGCGCGCCCGGTCTGGGCCACGCTGGTGGTGAACATCCTCGGCTCGCTGCTGCTCGGCTGGCTGATGGCGCGGCTCGGCGGCTTGGAGCCGCCCGCGGCGGCGCGGATGCAGGCGTTCCTCGCCGTCGGTTTCTGCGGCGGGTTCACCACGTTCTCCACCTTCAGCTGGCAGACGCTCGACCTGGCCATGCGGGGCCAGTGGAGCGCCGCCGCGGCCAACGTGCTGCTGTCGGTCGTCCTGTGTCTGGCGGCGGCATGGCTTGGGTTCCGGCTGGGACGCGCATGAGCTTGCGATTTGTAGGAGCCTGCTCGCAGGCGACCCTTCTTCGCCTCGCCTGCAAGCAGGCTCCTACAGGCTTGCTGATCGCGATTTCACTTTTGTGCGGCACCCTTCACGCCGCTGACGATCTCGCGGCGCGTGTCATCGTGGTGGCGAACTCCCGTCAGCCCGAATCGGTGGCGCTGGCGCGTTTCTACGCGGAGCAGCGCTCCATCCCCGAGGCCAACATCGTCGCGCTGCCCATGCCCGAGGGCGAGACGGTGACGTGGCGCGAGTTCGTGGACCAGGTTTTCCTGCCCCTGCAGGACGAATTGATCAAACGCGGCTGGATCAGCGCCATCCCCAGCAGCCTGCTCGACGGGTTCGGCCGCCGCCGTGGCACCTTCACGGGGCACCGCATCTCCTACCTCGTCACCTGTCGCGGCGTGCCGCTCCGCATCCATCACGACCCCACCGTCGGGGAAAAACCCCCGGCGGCGCTGGCGGGGTCTCAATTCACCACCAACCAGGCGGCGGTGGATTCCGAGCTGGGCCTGCTGGCGCAGGGCAACATGCCCGCCACGGGCTTCGTGCCCAATCCGCTCTACGCGAAGGACCGGCCGGCGAGCTTCGAGGCCGAGATGGTCGTCAAGGTCTCCCGGCTCGACGGGCCCTCGTGGGAGGCTGCACAGCGGCTCGTGCTGTCGGCGCTGGAGGGCGAGCGGTGCGGCGTGGCGGGACGCTATTACGTGGACCTGAAGGGCGCGCGCGACGAGGGCGACCAGTGGCTCGAATCCGCGCGCCAGCAGCTCGACGAGCTCGGTTTTGACGGCTCGATCGAGAGAACCGGGGAGACCTTCGCGGCGGATGCCCGGTTCGAGGCGCCGGTCTTCTACTTCGGCTGGTATGCCGCCAACCTGAACGGACCGTTCCGGCGCGAGGATTTCCGGTTCCCGGCCGGGGCGGTGGCGATGCACATCCACAGTTATTCGGCGGCGACGCTGCAATCGCCCGACGGCGGCTGGAGCGGGCCGCTGGTCGCGCGCGGCGCCGCGGCGACGGTGGGCAATGTCTTCGAGCCCTACCTGCAATTCACCCACCGGCCGCACCTGCTGCTGCGCGCGCTGGCCCGCGGCCGCAACTTCGGCGACGCCGCCTGCTACGCGCTGCCCGTCTTCAGCTGGCAGACCATCGCGGTCGGAGACCCGCTCTACCGGCCCTTCGCGCTCGGCCTGGAGGCACAGGAAGAGTCGATCAGCGAGCTGCCGCCCGCGCTTGCGCCGTATGTGGCCATCCGCCGCGCCCGGCTCCTCCTGCGCCGTGACCGGCCGGCCGAGGCGGTGGCGGTGCTGCAGGCGGCGATGGAGCGCTCGCCCGGACTGGCGCTGATGCTCGCGCTCGGTCGGGCGCACGATGCCGCCGGCGACCGCGCGCGGGCCGTCGCCACGCTGTCGGCGGCGGCGCCGCTGCGCGAGTTCCGGGGCGAATACTGGCCGCAAGGCCGCGAGATCGCGCGCGAGCTGGCCGCGCTCGGCGCCGCCGCGCCGGCCTTGCAGATCTTTTCGGTGCTCGCGAAATCCCCCGCGCCCACGCCCGAGGCGCTGCGCGCGCTGCTGGCCGAGGCCCGGACCCTGGCCGACAAGAGCGGCGACCTCGCGCGCTCGATCGAGTTCAACCGGCTGCTCAACGAGGCGAGCGCGCCGTCGCCCGCGGCAAGGTAAACAATGCCTTGGAGCACCACCATGCTGTTTCCGGTTCCATTTTGCTTCGTAGCCGCGAGCGCCAGCGAGTGGAGGCGCACGTCCAGTCCACTCGCTGGCGCTCGTGGCTGCACCAAGCCGGATCAAGCTCCGGGGTATCGGACCCACAGCGAATGAAAAATCCCCGCCGGTGGGCGGGGATGGTGGAGCGAGGGGGAGGGTGGCTGGCGCCGGCTCAGACCTTCTCGACGATCTTGTCGGCGAGGCCGTAGGCGATGGCTTCCTGGGCGTTGAGGTAGAAGTCGCGGTCGCTGTCCTTGGCGATCTTCTCGATCGGCTGGCCCGAGGCGGTCGCGAGGATCTGGTTCAGTTCCTCGCGGAGTTTCTCCATTTCCTTCGCCTGGATGTTGATGTCGGTCGCCGGGCCGACCATGCGCCCGGTGATCAGCGGCTGGTGGATGAGCACGCGGGCGTGCGGATAGACGAGGCGGCGGCCTTTCCTCGCCGCGCTCAGCAGGATCGATCCCATCGAAGCGGCCATGCCGGTGACGACGACGGTCACGGGCGAGGAGATGAGCTTGAGGGTGTCGTAGATCGCCATGCCGGCCGTGATGGAGCCGCCGGGCGTGTTCATGTAGAAGGTGATGTCCTTCCCGGGCGCGACCGCCTCGAGGTAGAGGAGTTTCTCGGTGATGTCCTTGGCCGTCTCGTCGGTCACCGCGCCCCAGAGGAAGATTTTCCGCTGCTCGAGGAATTTCTTCTGGATGAGCGCGCCGACGGGCGCGGGGGTCCGGCCGGCCGGAGGATCCTCGCGCTCGTCCTCCTCCTCCTCCTCGTCGAGGCGGGGGCGGACCGGGTTGGTGAACTGGCTGGAAAGGTTGGAGACGGACATGGGGCGGAAACGAACACCGCCCGCGTCCATTTGCGAGTAGTTTTTGCGCCGGCGCGGGGGCGGAGGATGGCTCGGGTTGCGCTTGTCAGTGCGCCATGGCTCCCGCTCAATGACCGTTCCGCCCCCGATGTCACGCCTCCGTGCCTTGTTCGCCTTTCAGGAAAGCGGCCTGCTGCTGGTCGTGGTTGTGCTCGGGGTGATGTTCACGGTGTTCAGCGGCACGGTGAAGCTGCCGGTGTGGGAGACGCAGCCGGATGGCTCGCGCCGGCGTGTGTTCACCGTCAACGCCGAGGGCGAGCGCGTGCCGGCGGTGGTCGAGAAGAACAAGTTCCTCAACGCCCAGAACCTCGCCCAACTGGCCAAGGACACGAGTTTCACCGCCATCATGGCCGTGGGCATGACGGTGGTCATCATCTCCGGCGGCATCGACCTGTCGGTCGGAGCCATCTATGCGCTGGCCTCGGTGCTCGGCGCGATGGTGTTGACCCGCTACGGACCGGGCAGCCCGGGCGAGATGTCACCGGTGCTCGGCCTGCTGCTCGGCGGCGGTGCGTGTGTGGGCGTGGCGGCGCTGTGCGGACTCGTCAACGGCGGGCTCGTCGTCGCGCTGCGCGTGCACCCCTTCATCATCACTCTCGGCGCGATGGCCATCCTGCGCGGCGTCGCGTTCGTCTCGACGAAGGGGCAGTCCATCGGCGGCTTCCCGGCGGAGTTGCGCGACATCGTGCGCTTCGAGATGGGCGACGGGCTTAGCCTCGTGCCGCTGGCCGTGATGGTTGCGGTTGCCGTGTTGGGCTGGATATTCCTCTCGCGGCTGGCCGCCGGCCGGCGGGTCTATGCCATCGGCGGCAACGAGCTGGCGGCGCGCTTCAGCGGCATCCGGGTCGAGCGCGTGAAGCTCGGCATCTACCTGCTCTCCGGCCTGACCGCCGGCATCGCCGCGCTGCTCTCGCTCGGTTACTACGGCGCGGCCACCTCCGGCGACGGGCAGGGCTACGAGCTGAACGTCATCGCCGCCGCCGTGGTGGGCGGGGCGAGCCTCACGGGCGGCAAGGGCACGGCGCTCGGCGCTGTGCTCGGGGCGCTCGTCATCCAGATGATTTCCAGCGGCATCGTCATCCTCGGCATCGAACAGAGCTACAGCCAGATCGTCATCGGCGCGGTCGTCATCGCCGCCGTCGTGCTCGACAACGTCAACACCTGGCTCGCCCGCCGCCGCCTGTCGCGCGGAACAGTTTGAAGCCCCTGCTTTCTCCTCCGGAATCCCCTCACCCCATGAAACATCGTCCGCTTCTTCTTGCCGCCGCGCTCGCGGCGCTCCTGCCCGCCGCCTTCGCCCAGGCGCCGCGCTCGCTCACCCTCGGCCTTGTCGCCAAATCGCAGGGCAACCCGGTCTTCCAGGCCGCCCGCGTCGGCGCCGAGGACGCCGCCCGCGACCTGGGCGCGAAGCACAATCTCCGCATCCGCATCGACTGGCGCACGCCCAACGAGGAGGACGCGCAGAAGCAGGCCGAGGCCATCGAGCAGCTCGTGCTCGCCGGCGCCGAGGGCCTTGCCGTCAGCTGCTCCGACGCCAACAAGCTCACCGACGCCATCAACTCCGCCGTGCGCGACGGCGTGCCCGTGGCGACCTTCGACTCCGACGCGCCCGCCAGCCGGCGTTTCGTCACCTACGGCGTGGACGACATCGAGTGCGGCAAGCAGACGATGGACGAGCTGGCGAAGGTCATGGGCGGCAAGGGCGTCGTCGCCATCCTCGCCGGCAACCAGAACGCGCCCAACCTCCAGCGCCGCGTGCAGGGCGCGAAGGAGGCCGCGAAGAAACATCCCGGCATCACCATCCGCGACACCTACTACCACAAGGAGACGCCGCAGGACGCCGCCGCGCGCGTCGAGCAGGTCATGCAGGCCAACCCCGACATCACCGGCTGGTGCATGATCGGCGGCTGGCCGCTCTTCACCGAGAACGCGCTCAAGTGGCAGCCCGGCACCGTCGCCTGCGTCTCCGTGGACGCGCTGCCCGCGCAACTGGCCTACATCCGCAGCGGCCATGTGCCCGTGCTGCTCGCCCAGCAGTGCCACCAGTGGGGCTACCGCTCGGTCGAGCTGCTGGTGGACAAGATCGTCTTCAAGAAGGATCCGCCGGCCGTGAAGGAGATCAGCCCGCTCATCCCGGTGACCAAGGACACGGTGGACGCCTTCGCCAAGAACTGGGAGAAATGGCTGCCGAAATGATGCTTTGAAGAAGCGGGGAGCGAGGAGCGCGAATCGAGAAGAAATCCTAACCAACTGATTCTCACACCTCGCTCCTCACTTCTCGATTCTTCTGCCCCATGCCCTTCCTCGAGTTCCACCACATCACCAAGCGCTTCCCCGGCGTGCTCGCGCTCGACGGGGTCGGTTTCAGCGTGGAACGAGGCACCTGCCACGCGCTCATCGGCGAGAACGGCGCGGGCAAGAGCACGCTCGGCAAAATCCTGGCCGGCGTCCACACGGCCGACGGCGGCGAGGTCCGGCTCGAGGGCCGCGTGGTCGCCCCGCACTCGCCGCTGGCCGCGCGCGAGCTCGGCATCGCGATGGTGCATCAGGAGCTGGCTTTCTGCCCGAACCTGACCGTGGCCGAGAACCTCTGCCTCGGCGACCTGCCGCGCAACAAGCTGGGCTGGGTCAACCACCGGGCGCTGCGCGACCGGGCGAAGGAGATGCTCGCCTCCATCCATGCCGACGTGGACCCCGGCGCCATCATCGGCACGCTCTCGACCGGCAGGGAGCAGCTCGTGCAGATCGCCGCGGCGGTCGGCACCGGCGCGCGGGTCATCGTGATGGACGAGCCGTCCAGTTCGCTTTCGGCGGGCGAGACGCAGGAACTCTTCCGGCTCGTCCGGGCGCTCAAGCAGCGCGGCATCACGCTGCTCTATGTGTCGCACCGCATGGAGGAGCTGTTCGCCCTGTGCGACGGCATCACGGTGCTGCGCGACGGCCGGCACGTGGCCACGGAGCGCATCGCCGATACCAGCCCGCGGCGCGTCGTCACGCAGATGATCGGCCGCGAGCTGCTGGTGCAGACGCCGCGGCACCTCGACAAGCCTCCGTCCGCGGAGCGGCTGCGGGTCGAGGCGCTGGCCTCGCCGGGGAAGTTCTCGGATATCCACTTTGCGGTCCGGGCGGGCGAGATCGTCGGGCTGGCCGGCCTGGTCGGCGCGGGACGGAGCGAGGTGGCGCAGGCCATCCTCGGGCTCGACGACGAGGCGACGGGCGTGATCGAGGTGAACGGCCGGGTGCTGCCCGCCGGCTCGATCAAGGCGGCGCTCGCGGCCGGGCTCGGACTCGTGCCGGAGGACCGGAAACGACAGGGGCTGGTGCTGCCGCTGAACTGCCGCGAGAACGCCTCGCTGGCCGCGCTGCCGCTGCTTTCCCGGCTCGGCTGGGTGAAGCGCCGGGCCGAGCGCGAGCTGACCGGCCGCTATGCGCAGCGGCTGCGCGTGAAGACGCCGTCCCTGGAGACCGTCATTTCCTCGTTGAGCGGCGGCAACCAGCAGAAAATCGCCCTCGCCAAGTGGCTGGCGCGCGAGTGCGACGTGCTCATCGTGGACGAGCCGACGCGCGGCGTCGATGTCGGCGCCAAGGCCGAGATCTACCAGTTGCTCGACGAGCTGGCGGGCGAGGGCAAGGCCATCCTCATGATTTCCTCCGAGCTGCCGGAGCTGATCGGACTATGCACGCGCATCCTCGTGATGCGCGAGGGCCGGCTGGCCGGCGAAGTGCAGAGGGCGGACTTCAGCGAGAAGACGTTGATGGGGCTGATGGCGGGAGTTGCGGCTGCATAGCCGCGCTCCCGGCCGGCGTGGCAGCCGCGTAAGAACGGCTGCCGTGCCGGGCGGGGGTTGCCGCTGCGTAGCGGCGCTCCGGGCGGGCGTGAGCGCCGTGTATATCTTTGAATCGCGTTGCCATAGCCAGGTGCCTTGACTCACGCTTCGCTGTAATCATCCCGCAGAACACTTATGAGTTACGCTTCTGTTGACGCGCTGCAGCGCACCTTGGCTGAGAAAGTTTTTCATTACGCATCTGACCGAAAGAAGGCCTCGGGGCGAGCGCTCGGAACCTTGGTGGAGATCATCACCTATTATACGCTTAGGTCGTGGGGGTTTCGGGATTCTTTGGCAATCGAGCGCGGTCTCCCAGAGTTTGGAAACCCCGATATCTCCCATAACGTTGAGTATTCGCTGCATCCAATTCTTGAACTGAAGAAATGCGAACTCACCGACCATTCTACGCCGCTAACCGGCGCGAAGCTCAGAAAAGAGCTGCTACATGACCTGCCGGCGTTGCCAGAATCCACCAGCAAGGCGAATGACTTGTTGAGTAAGGATGATATTCTTCGAAATGCGTGTGTCATTTGGGAGAACGCACGGAGCCTTCATGTGGTTAATCTGGATGGCAGGACCGCCACGAAGTATCAGGTGACTTTGACGCACCTGCATCGCCATCCCTATGCGATTTTCGAATGCAAGCGGGTCGGCGTAGAGGAGGGGATGAAAAAGGGACCGCAAACCATCGAGAAGGCAAAACAAGGAGCCTATGTAGCCCGCACGGTATCATCATTGCAGAAAATCCGCCTGCGAGATGGCAGGGTGGGTGGGGTTTTCCATCAGTCCAACGGCGCCATTCATCACGGTCCTTATGAAAAGCTTTTGTTTGAAACAATCGCATCTCAAGACCCGGAGGCGCTTCGCGATTTCATTCTTACAGTCGGCATTGTCAGTAATCATGGAAACTGGTTTTCCGCCCAAAATCAAAACAAGGAGTTGAAAGTGCTGGCGCAGTCATACGACTGGCTCCTGTTTCTAACCGATAACGGGCTTTCAGATTTTATCAGCGAGCTATTACTCTCCCCAACTCCGGAGCTGGCTCCCGCGAGGAAGGCTTTTCTCGCTAGCTATAGCGGCAAAAAGGGAAGAAACCGCTTCACCAAGGTCCGCATGGACACGGCCGCCGATGCACTACTCCAAGGATACTTCAAGCATCACGCAAAGCGCATCGAAGGCTGGTTCAATGTAATAACCCCCGCTAACGGCTCGCTGGCAAAACTCCGCAAGGAGCTTATCACTCTCGACAATAAGGACTGGGCAAAAATTCTATCACCATGAGTGCAGGCAGAACCATCAATACAGTTAGCCAAGAATGGGGCACACCCATCAAGTATGTCACGGCGGTCAAAAAGGTTCTTGGTGGTGGGATCGATCTGGATCCTTGCTCCAACGAGTTTTCAATTGTGAAGGCCACAGTCGAATATCGGCTGCCGGAGCTGGATGGATTAAAGGAATCATGGGACTATCCGCGGATTTACGTTAATCCGCCCTATGGCATCGACAAAGAACGTGGCACATCGATCAAGCACTGGCTGTATCGTTGTGCCTCTGCTGCTCGAAACCACGACTCGGAGGTCATGGCTTTGGTTCCCGTCGCCACTAACACGGGACATTGGAAGAACTATGTCTTTGGGAGAGCAGTAAGCGTCTGCTTCCTATACGATACTCGGCTTAGGTTCCTGGTGGAGGGCCGGAATGAAGGCAAGGGGGCGCCGATGTCTTGTGCCATGGTCTACTGGGGCAGGCATTACCAAAAGTTCTACGATGTCTTCATGCAGCATGGCGCGGTGATTGATTTGCGTCCGTTAAGCGGAAAGCAAATCGGCGAATACGACCGGATTGTTGATCCAATCCTACTATCGGAATACTGAGGGCGGAATAATCCACCTCATGGAGCAAGGCGGAGCTGCGCTCGCTACTTCTTCGCGTTCCAGATCTCCAGCTCGGCGGGCGAGCCCTGGGAGCGGACGCCGTTGTCGTTGAGGATGTCCTCGGTGGCGGCGAGCATCTCCTGGCGGACGAAGACGGTGGATTCGGCGCCGCGGCCGATATACTCGAAGGTCACGAACTCGTCCCGCAGGTCGCGCAGGACGGCGACGAGGTGCCGGAGGTTCTGGATCGGGGTGCCGTTGACGCGGCGGACGACGCGCGAGATGGGGTTGTCGTAGCCCTTCGAGAGCCGGTGCGGGAAGAAGGGAGAGGAGACGACGACGAGCTCCTCGCCGGCGAAGGCGGGGGAGTCGCCGCGGCGGGTGGCGAGCGGGCTGCCGACGAGGATGAGGGAGGAGAGGGCGCGGGCGTTGTTGCCGAGCGGGGCGAGGAAATGGGTGGTGGCGGTGGAGAAGACGAGCGGGCCGTAGATGAAGTAGGGGGGATACTCGCCTTCGAGGCCCGGGATGAGCTGCGGGCGGTCGGGCCCGACGGGGAGATCGACCTGCGCCGCCCGGCGGTCGCGCACGATGGTGAGCGGCACCCGGCCGTCCTTCGCGAGGCGCTGGATCAGGTATTGGAAGCGCACGCGCAGGTTGTCGCCGAGCTTGATCATGCCCTCGTTGTCCACGCTGGCGGCGCCGATGCGGGTGATGACGTCCCACTCGCGCAACGGGTAATCCTGGTCGGCGGTGTCGGCGCGGTGGACGATGATGCCCTCGACGTCCTTGCCGAGCCGGAGGAAGGAGCGGAGGGCGGGATTTTCGAGCGACTGGAGCTCGTCGAACATGGCGGGTTTGCCGTCGTAGCGGCCGTCCTGGATGTCGGCGAGGAACAGCTCGACCTCCTCGTTGGGGATGATGTAGCCGATGTTGTCGCCGCCGCCGAGCCGGCTGAAGGCGAGGCCGATCATCTCGTCGCCGCTGAGGGCGGGGCCGCCGGAGTTGCCGGGGTTGATGGCGGCGTCGATCTGGATGCGCAGGCCGGAGACGGGGTAGTTGTAATTGGCGAACTCGATGCGGGAGACGATGCCCTTGGTGATGGAAAGGCTGGTGCCGCCGGCGGGGTAGCCGTAGGCGAGCACGTTGTCCTTGATGGCGGGGAGTTTGTTGGCGCGGGCGAGCGGCGGGCGCGTGTCGAAGAAGGTCTCGTCCTCGAGCTTGAGCACGGCGAGGTCGATGCCGGGCGCGACGAACTCGACGGTGGCGGAAAGCTTGTCGCCCGACTGGTGGGCCTGCACCTGCACCTGGCTGGCGTAGAGGACGACGTGGGCGTTGGTGAGGATGCGCCGGCCCTCGATGACGACGCCGGTGCCGGTGCCTTCGCGCGGGGACTGCTTGGTCCACGGCTTGAACGGGTCCGGGGTGCGCATGGTGGCGAAGATCTTCACCACGGAGTTCTCGACCGCGGGGGCCGGGGCGGCGGGCGCGGCCTCTTGGGCGGAGCCGGTGGCGGGGGAAAGCGGAAGGAGGAGCGCGAGCGTCAGGGCGGGGAGGCGCGCGGCGAGGGGACGCGGGGCGGTTTGCATGGTGTCCGGCCCACGATGCGCGGCGCGGCCTGCGGGGCCAGTTTCTTTTTCGGGGCGGAGGGCGTTGCCCCCAACACGCCCGGAGCGCCTTGGGGTCAAGTCGCTCCACCTAATACCGCGTCTTGTCGGACTTGGCCGCCCAGCCCTTGAACGTGGCGAGCGCCTCGTCGCGGAGCAGGGGGCGGATCTTGATGGCGCGTTTCTCCAGCGGCAGCGGGATCTGCCGGTAGATGAAGTCGTCGTCGAAGCCGATCTCCGCGGCGTCCTGCCGGGTGTTGGCGTAATAAAGTTCCGGGATGCGCGCCCAGTAGATGGCCGAGAGGCACATCGGGCACGGCTCGCAACTGGTGTAGAGCACGCAGTCGGTCAGTTGGAAGGTCTTCAACATCGCGCAGGCGTCGCGGATGGCGGTGACCTCGGCGTGGGCGGTCGGGTCGTTGGTGGAGGTGACGCGGTTGTTGCCGCGCCCGACGATTTCGCCCCGGCGCACGATGACGCAGCCGAAGGGTCCGCCGCGGCCGTGCCGCATGCCGCTCTCGGCGAGCTTGATGGCCTCGCGCATGAACTCGTCGTGGTTCATCCGATTGATGTCATTCTGAGCAGAGCGAAGAAACCAGCAATGCCGTCGAGGTGCAAATCATGCCGGATCCTTCGCTCCGCTCAGGCTGACGGTCAGGGCGCATGTCTGGTTCAGCGGGAAATCGTGGCCTCGATCTGTCCGTGCGGGTCGTCGGTCGGCACGAAGGACACGCCGGTGCCGTCGAGCCCGAAGGGTTTCAGGTTGGCGGGCAGGTAATGCTTGTTGGGCATCGCGAGCGAAATCCGCGCGACCTGCGGCACGGCGGCCAGCGCCGCGCCGGCCATTTCATAAAGCGTGGTCTGCACCGACGGGCTGTAGTTCTTCGCGAAGACCGCGAGCATCGCGTCGAGCAGGGCGGCGTTGGCGGCGGCGAAATCCGGCGGCGGGGCGCTCCAGCGCCACGCGGCGCGCAGGCTGGTGGCGAAGACCCGGTCGGTCGTCTCCGGCAGGGTGGTGTAGGCGCATTTCGGGTAGCCGGCGAAGCCCGAGCCGGTGGACTTCATGATGAGCAGGTCCTCGATGCCGGACTCGATGACGGCCGCTCCGCCGCGCGCGGCCGTGACCAGCACCGTGGGCCGGCCCTCGCGGCCGGTGAAGGCGTGGTCATGCGGCTGGCCGTCCACCTCCAGCCGCTGCCAGCGCTGCTCCGACGCCTCGATGGTCACGCGCGAAACCTGGGGATAGTTCTTCAGGAAATGCCCGGCCAGCAGCGCGGCGAACTGCTCCGTCTGCGGCCCGAGGTGCTGGTGGGCGAGGGCGTGCACGGTGTTCTTCATCGTGTCCGTGGGCACGACCCTGGAGTTGTCGCCCGCGGTGTAGCTGGTCTCGAAGTCCCCCTCCAGCCGCACGCCGAACCCGACCTCCTTGACCTCGTGGCGCGGGGTGGCGCGCAGCACCTTGAGCACGCGGACGCGCTGCTTGCCGTAGTTCTGGGCGGTGAGCTTCATGGGCGGGGTTTGTCATAGTATGAAGGTGACACGAGACAAGGGGTGATTTATCCCGATCATCCCCATCCATGAGTTCCAAGACCATCGCCGGCCTCGAGATCGCCGGCCCGCTGCACCCCGGTTTCGATGAGATCCTCACCCCCGCAGCCTGCGGATTCGTCGCCGATCTCGAGCGGCGGTTTGGCGCCCGCCGCCGTGAGCTGCTGGCCGGACGGATCGAGCGCCAGCGCGAGTTCGACGCCGGGAAGCTCCCGGACTTCCTGCCCGAGACCGCGCGCATCCGCGGCGGCGACTGGAAGGTGGCGCCCGTGCCCGCCGACCTGCTCGACCGGCGCGCCGAGATCACCGGCCCGGTGGACCGCAAGATGGCCATCAACGCCCTCAACTCCGGCGCGCAGTGCTGGATGGCGGACTTCGAGGACGCCAACTCGCCCACGTGGGAGAACTGCATCGAGGGGCAGATCAACCTGCGCGACGCCGCCCGCCGGACGCTGGCCTGGACCTCGCCCGAGGGGAAGCACTACGCCCTCAAGGACAAGCTTGCCACCATCGTCGCCCGCCCGCGCGGCTGGCACCTGGAGGAGAAGCACGCGCTCCTCGACGGCCGCCGCGTCTCCGCCGCGCTCTTCGACTGGGGGCTCTACTTCTTCCACAACGCCAAGGAGCTGCTCGCGCGCGGCAGCGGCCCGTATTTCTACCTGCCGAAGCTGGAGAGCCATCTCGAGGCCCGGCTGTGGAACGAGGTGTTCCTGCGCGCGCAGGCCGCGCTCGGGCTGCCGCGCGGCACCATCCGCGCCACGATGCTGATCGAGACCATCACGGGCGCGTTCGAGGCCGAGGAGATCCTTTATGAGCTGCGCGAGCACGCCTCGGGCCTCAACTGCGGCCGCTGGGACTACATGTTCAGCGTGGTGAAAAAATTCCGCAACCACCCCGGCCGGGTCTTTCCCGACCGCACGCTCATCACGATGGAGGCGCCCTTCCTGCGCGCCTACTGCCTGCACGTCATCAACGTGTGCCACCGCCACGGCGCCTACGCCATGGGCGGCATGGCCGCGCAAATTCCCATCAAGAACGACCCCGCCGCCCACGAGGCCGCGCTCGCCAAGGTCCGCGCCGACAAGGAGCGCGAGGCGCGCGACGGGCACGACGGCACCTGGGTCGCGCATCCCGGCCTCGTGCGGACCGCGCTCGACGCCTTCGCCGCCCACATGCAGGGCCCGAGCCAGTTGCACAAGATCCACGACATGCAGACCACCGCCGCCGACCTGCTTGCGCCGTTGCACGGCCCGATCACCGAGAAAGGCGTCCGCTGGAACCTGCACGTTGGCGTGCGCTATCTCGAAGCCTGGCTGGGCGGCTCCGGCGCCGAGCCCATCCACCATCTGATGGAGGACCTCGCCACCTCGGAGATCTCGCGCTCGCAGCTCTGGCAGTGGCTCAAGTTCGGGGCCCGGCTCGACGACGGCCGGCCGGTCACGGCGGAGCTCTACGACACGCTGCTCGCCGACGAGCTGAAGGCCATCCGGGCCGAATACGGCGACGCGCGCTACGACGGCGGCCGCTTCAAGGAGGCCGTCGGGCTGTTCATGCGCATGTCGAAGAGCGCGGAGTTCGACGAATTCCTCTCCCTGCCGGCCTACGAACTCCTCCCGTAGGGAGGAGAAGTTCCAAGCGCCAACCTCCAAGCTCCATGGAATATTCAATGAACCACCTTCGAGATTGGAGCCTTGGTTCCGATGATTCTCTGGAGGTTGGAGCTTGGAGGTTGGAGCTTTGAAAGACCGCGCGATGCCCGACCTCCATGCCATCAATGCATCCGACCGCGCCGCCTTCACCGCCGCGCTCGGACCCCTGTTCGAGCATTCGCCGTGGGTCGCGGAGGAGACGTGGCCGAAGCGGCCGTTCGCGAGTGCGGAGGCGCTCCACGCCGGGTTGTGCGCCACGATGCGGGCCGCTCCGCGCGAGCGGCAGCTCGCGCTCATCCGCGCGCACCCCGATCTCGCCGGGCGGCTGGCGAGGCAGCGGCAGCTCACCGCCGAGTCCACGCGCGAGCAGGCCAGCGCCGGGCTCGACCGGCTGACCGACGCGGAACTGGCCGGATTCACCCGGCGAAACGACGCCTACCAGGCGCGGTTCGGCTTCCCCTTCCTCATCTGCGCCCGGCTCAACGCCCGGGACGCCATCCTCGCGGCGATGAAGACGCGCTTGGGGAGTCCGCCCGACGCGGAATTCGCCACCGCCCTCGGGGAGATCGAGAAGATCGCCCGGCTCCGGCTGCAGGATGTCCTGAAGCACAGGACGGAATGAACAAAACGAACCAAATGGGCTCAAATCGTTCCCGGGTATCCTAAAACCATTCTGTCCATTCCGTTAATTCTGTCCCAATCTCCTCCCATGACCGGCAAACTCAGCACCCACGTCCTCGACCTCGTCACCGGCAAGCCCGCCGAGCACATGCGCATCGAACTCTGGAACCTCGACGGCAAGCCGCACCAGCTCAAGGCGGTCACGACCAACGCCGACGGCCGCACCGCCACGCCCCTGCTCGAGGGCGCGGAGATGACCCCTGGCCGCTACGAGCTGCTCTTCTTCGTGAAGGACTACTTCGTCACGCACCACCGCGACAGCCTCTTCCTCGACCGCGTGCCCGTGCGCTTCGCCATCGCCGATGCCGCGCAGAATTACCACGTCCCGCTCCTCGTCACCCCCTGGGCCTACCAGACCTACCGCGGGAGCTGATAGAAGCCGCTTGCGGCAGGATTGACGAGGGCTATGGTGCCGCCATGAGCGTGCAGGAGATGAAACACCAATTGGAACGCCTTTCTTCGGACGAGCGTTCCGAGTTGGAGTCGTTCCTCCGGGCCAAGCGGGTGGCGGAACGACCGGGCTTTCGCGACAAGGTCGCGGCCGCCCAGCAGCGGATGGATGCCGGCGAGGCCGTGACCGCCGCCCAGTTGCGGGCCTTGCGGCAAGCGAATCCTCCGGCCGCTGACTGATGGATCCGGGCTACGGCTACTCGCTCGATCGCGAGGCGGTCGCTGCCCTGCTGCAATGCTCCTCCCGCGAACAACGCCGGCTGGTGGATGCATTCGAAACGATTGCGCGCCATCCGCATGCCCTGGGTGACTTTTCCCAAACCGGGCTGGACGGCCGGGAGCACGAGGTGATCGAGATTGGCGACCTGGTCGTGACCTTCTGGCCTGATCACGCCGTGAAGACGGTCCGCATCCTCCTGATCGAGCGCGGATGAAAACCGTGGCGCTGTTGCGGAGCATGCTCGATGAACTCGGCGGTATCACCGACGAGCCGGGCCGGCTGACGCGCACATTTCTGTCCCCGGCGATGGAGCGGGCGGTGAAGCTCGCCGGTTGCTGGATGCAGGACGCGGGGATGGATGTCCGGGTGGACCAGGCGGGCAACCTCATCGGCCGGCTGGAGGCGATACAGGTAGGGCGCACCGGCCCGGTGCGCCGCGGCGGAGCGGGCCGCTCCGCCCTGCCCAAGACCCTCATTCTCGGCTCGCACCTCGACACCGTGCGCGACGCCGGCAAATACGACGGCGCGCTCGGTGTGCTCCTGCCGGTCGTGGCGCTTTACGAGTTGAACTCCCGCGGCGTGAAGCTCCCGTTTCACGTCGAGATCGTTGGGTTTGCCGAGGAGGAGGGCGTGCGGTTCGCCAGCGCCTATCTCGGCAGCCAGGGCTATACCGGCCGGCTCAAACGACAGACCTTGGAACTGCGCGATGCGGACGGAGTCAGCGTGCGAGAGGCCATTGAAAGGTGGAACGGCTTGCCCTCAAGCCGTTCGAAGCGCGTTGGGGTCAACACGCTCCACCTCAAACCGGCACACCGGCGAGATGAACTGCTGGGTTACGTCGAGGCGCATATCGAGCAGGGGCCGGTGCTCGAGGCGGAGAAGCTCGCCGTTGGCGTGGTCTCGGCCATCGCCGGGCAGAGCCGCTACCGGCTGACGTGGACGGGAAAGGCCGGCCACGCCGGCACGACGCCGATGAACCTGCGCCGCGACGCCTTCGCCGGCGCGGCCGAGTTCGCCTTGGCCGCCGAAAAGCTTGCGCAGGCCACGCCGGGTCTGGTGGCGACCGTCGGCTCGCTCGCGGTCCGGCCGGGCGCGGCGAATGTCATCCCCAGCGAAGCCGTCCATACCCTCGATGTCCGCCAGGCGAGGGATACCGCGCGACAGAAGGCGCTGTTCCAGCTCGGCCGGCTGGCGGAGAAAATCGCGCGGAAACGCGGGCTCAAGGTCGCGTGGCAGCGGACGCAGGACAACGCCGCGGTGAACTGCTCGCCGCAGCTGACCGCGCGGCTGGAGCGGAGCGTGAACACCGTGCAGGGCCGCAGCCTGCGGCTCGTCAGCGGGGCCGGCCACGATGCCGTGGCGATGTCGGCGCTGACGCCGGTCGCGATGCTGTTTGTCCGCTGTCGCGGCGGGCTGAGCCATCATCCCGACGAGCACGTCGCGCCGAAGGATCTCGGGGTGGCGCTGAAGGTGATGGTCGATTTCCTTGAACGTCTGGCCGCCGATGCGAAGTAGTTTTCGACCACGGATTACACCGATGGACACGGATCCAAAACCACCGTTGGCCTGTCATCCTGAGCGCAGCGAAGGATCCAGAATGCCATCCGCATCCGTCGTGATCTTGGATTCTTCGCTGCGCTCAGAATGACGGATGCGCGACCATCCGTGATTATCCGTGCAATCCGTGGCTAAAACAGTTCCATGAGCAGCAAGTTTGATTTGGTAATCCGTGGCGGCTCGGTGGTCACATCCGAGGGTGTGATTCACGCCGATGCCGGCATCGCAGAGGGCAAGGTTGTCCAACTGGCTGGACGAATCCGGGAGGATGCGGCGAAGACGATCGACGCGACGGGATTGCACGTCTTCCCCGGCATCCTCGATGCCCATGTGCATTTCAACGAACCGGGCCGCGCGGAGTGGGAGGGCCTCGCCACCGGCTCGGCCGCGCTGGCGGCGGGCGGCGGCGCGTGGTTCTGCGACATGCCGCTCAACTCGACGCCGCCCGTGCTCGACGGCGCCACCTTCGCCGAGAAGCGCCGGCTGGCGGAGCAGAAGTCGGTGGCGGATTTCTCGCTGTGGGGCGGACTGGCGCCGGGCAACCTGGACCGGCTCGGCGAGCTGCGCGACGCGGGCGCGATCGGATTGAAGGCCTTCATGTGCGGCAGCGGCATCGAGGATTTCCCCGCCGTCACCGATGCCGCCACGTTGCGCGCGGGCATGAAGCGCGCGGCGGCGCTCGGGCTGCTCGTGGCGGTGCATGCCGAGGACGAGGCATTGGCCGCCAAGCTGACCGCCGAAACCCGCGCCCGCGGCGCCACCGACGCGCGCTCGTGGCTCGCCACGCGGCCGGTGGAAGTCGAATTGGCGGCGATCGAGCTCGCGCTCGAGCTGGCCGGCGAGACGCGCTGCGCGCTGCACATCGTGCATGTCAGCTCGCCCGAGGGCATCGCGCTCGTGAGCAACGCCAAACGCGCGGGTGTGGATGTGTCGGCCGAGACCTGCCCGCATTACCTGCTGCTCAACGAGGGCGCGGTCATCTCGCAGGGCGCGCCGGCCAAGTGCGCGCCGCCGCTCCGGCCGGAGACAGCGCGGCAGCGGCTGTGGTCGGCCGTGCGCGGCGGGGGCGTGGATACCATCGGCTCGGACCACTCGCCCGCGCCGCCGGGGATGAAGACCGCGGCGGATTTCTTCGCCATCTGGGGCGGGATATCGGGCATCCAGCACGGGTTTCCGCTGCTCATCTCGGAGGCGCTGAAGCAGGGCGGGGCAGAAGGACTGGCGCTGCCACTCCTCGCTCGGTTGCTGGCGGGGAACGTCGCGCAACGCTTCCGGCTGCCCGGCAGGGGCCGGATTGCGGAAGGTTGCGAGGCGGATCTGGCCTTGCTGGACCTCGACGCGGAGCACGTCCTGACCAACGACGAGCTGCTCTACCGGCACCGGCAGGGCCCCTATGCCGGCCGGAAGTGCAAGGTGCGGGTGGTGCGCACCTTGGTGCGAGGGGTGGAGATTTGGGGCGACGGCGGGATTGCACCCGGGGCGCCGCGGGGTAAGTTCATCCAGCCCCAACGCTGACCACCATGCCTGAACTTTTTGGCCACACCCGCGCGCGCCTCGCCGCCCGCCATGCGCTCATCACCCCGCAGAACCACGTCAGCAGCGCCGTGCCGGGCATCGCGGGCGCGACGGCGGTCATCCTCGTCAGCGAGGCGATGGGCGCGAAGTTCGCGCAACTGCTGGTGACCTTCGAGCGGGGCGGGCGCGCGACCTTCCGGCAGGCGGAGGTGCAGACCTTCGGCTATGTGATGAGCGGCGAGGCCACGGTGATGCTGGCCGGGCGCCGGGAGCGTTGCGGCCCGGGCGGCTACTTCTACTCGCCGGCCGGCCAGGTGTGCGAGGTCGTCAACCCCAAGGCCGGCACGCAGGTGACGCTCTTCCAGAAGAAATACACGCCCACGACCAGCGCGCCGGCGCCGCGTTCGCTGGTGGGCGATGCGAACAAGGTGAAGGGCGGGCCGTTCCTCGGCGACCCGGCGGCCAACCTGAAGGTGCTGCTGCCCGACGAGCCCGGCTTCGACCTGGCCGTGAACGTCTTTTCCTACGTGCCGGGCGGACACCTGCCGTTCGTCGAGGTCCATGTGATGGAGCACGGGCTCATCATGCTCGATGGCGCCGGCGTTTATCGGATGGAGGACTCGTGGTATCCGGTGCAGGCCGGCGACGCGATCTGGATGGCGCCGTATTGCCCGCAGTGGTTCGTCGCGATGGGCAAGGAGCCCGCCCGCTACCTCTACTACAAGGACGTCAACCGTGCCGCGCTCTGACCGATCATCCTTCGGACCGTCCGGCCTGTCATTCCGGGCGAAGCGAAGAATCCAGAACGATGCACGCTGGCAGTCTGCAAATGGATTCTTCGCTTCGCCCGGAATGACAAGACAGGGTTGGAATCATCCGGGCATTGAAATCACGCCACAGCCCGGAGTCCAGCCGGCCGCAGTCTGCAGCAAATGGAAACCAAGCACAGCTTCGAACTCACGCTGAACGGCGCCAAGGTCGCCGTCGAGGGCGTGCCGCCCACCACGACGCTGCTCGACTGGCTGCGCGCCACCGGGCGGACCGGCTCGAAATGCGGCTGTGCCGAGGGGGATTGCGGCGCCTGCACCGTGGCGCTGGTCGAGCGCGACGCTGACGGCAAGACAGCCTACCGCGCCATCAACAGTTGCATCGCGCTGCTGCCGATGGTCGCCGGGCGCGAAATCGTGACCGTCGAGGGCCTCGCCGACGGCGCCAAGCTGCACCCGGTGCAGGACGCGATGGTGCGGAACTACGGCTCGCAATGCGGCTACTGCACGCCCGGCTTCGTGATGTCGCTTTTCGAGGGCTACTACCGCGGCGACTGCAACACCCCGGCGGCGATCAACGACCAGCTCTGCGGCAACCTCTGCCGGTGCACCGGCTACCGGGCCATCCGTGACGCCGCGCTCGAGGCTTTCTCAAAGGGCAGTGTAGGGCCGGCGCTTGTCGCCGGGCCGCGAAAGGGCCTGCCGGCAAGCGGCAGCCCGACAGCCGATCCGTTCGCCGCGCGCCTGAAGAAACCGGCCAAGTCGCCCCAGGCCCTCGACTACGCCGCGGAGGGCGGGCGATTCTTCCGGCCGCGGACGCTGGCGGAGCTGTTCCAGCTGCAGCGCAAGCACCCCTCCGCGCGGCTCGTGGCCGGGGCGACGGAGATCGGGGTCGAGCTGAACAAGAAGTTCAAATCGTTCCCGCTGCTCATCTCCACCGAGGCGGTCCGCGAGCTGACCGCCATCAAGAGGACGAAATCCGGCTGGCGGATCGGCGCGGCGGCCACGCTCACGGCCATCGAGGAGAAAGTGGCGCCGGAATATCCGCCGCTCGCGAAGATGCTGCGCGTGTTCGCGTCGCGGCAGATCCGCAACCGCGCCACGATGGGCGGCAATCTCGCGACGGCCTCGCCCATCGGCGACAGCGCGCCGGTGCTGCTGGCGTTCGACGCCTCGCTCGTGCTGGCCTCGCCGAAGGGCGCGCGCACCGTGCCGCTGGCGGAGTTTTTCACCGGCTACCGCCGGACCGCGCTCCGGCCGGATGAAATCATCAAGGAGATCGTGCTGCCGCCGTTCAAGCCCGCGCACGGGTTGAAGCGCCGGGCGGACTTCATCAAGGTGTCGCACCGGCAGGAGCTGGACATCAGCATCGTGGCCGGCGCGTTCTGCGTGGACACCGATGCGGCCGGCATTGTGAAGCACGCGCGCATCGCCTACGGCGGCGTGGCCGAGCGGCCCACGCGCGCGCTCCGGGCCGAGGTCGTGCTGCTCGGCCGCACGCTGGAGGACGCGGCAGGCGACGTGGCGGAGGTGCTGCGCGGGGAGTTCACGCCGATCGACGATGTGCGCAGCGGAGCGGATTACCGGCGCGGGCTGGTGGTCTCATTGTGGGAGAAATTCGTCTCCGGCGAACCGAGCGAGGTCCACGACGGCCAGCCGGACTATGCGCACCGGGGCGCGTGGCCGGTGGACGGGGCGACAAAAGCCCTGCGTCACGAGAGCGCGACGGGCCACGTCACCGGCGGTGCGATGTATGTGGATGACACCGCGCAGCGGCGGCCGATGCTCGAGGTCTGGCCGGTGATGTCGCCGCACGCCCGGGCGAAGATCCTGCGGCGCGACGCCACCGCGGCGCGCCAGGCGCCGGGTGTGGCGGCGGTGCTGCTGGCGGAGGACATCCCCGGCGGGAACAACACCGGGCCGTCGCGGCATGACGAGCCGCTGTTTGCGAAGGACGAGGCGCGGTTCCACGGGCAGATCGTGGCCGTGGTGGTGGGCGAATCGCTCGCCGCCTGCCGGGCGGCGGCGGCGCTGGTGCGGGTGGATTACCAGCCGCTGCCGCCGATCCTCGGCCTCGAGGCGGCGATGGCGAACAACAGCTATCACACCGAGCCGCACCGGCTGGCGCGCGGGGATTGCGCGGCGGCGCTGGCGGCGGCGCCGCACAAGTTCGAGGGCGAGTTCGAATACGGCGGACAGGAGCATTTCTACCTTGAGACGCACGCGGCCTGGGCCGAGGCGGGCGAGGACGACAGCGTGACGGTGCATTCCTCGACGCAGCATCCCTCGGAGATCCAGGCGATCGTGAGCGAGGTGCTGCATGTGTCGCGGCACAAGGTGGTGGTGCAGGCGCCGCGCATGGGCGGCGGCTTCGGCGGCAAGGAGACGCAGGGCAACGCCATCGCGGCCATCGTCGCGCTTGCCGCGCGGAAGACGGGCCGGCCGGTGCGGCTGCAGCTCGATCGCGACCTCGACATGATGCTCACGGGCAAGCGGCATCCGTTCCACGCAAAATTTGCGGTCGGGCACGACGCGGAGGGCCGCATCCTCGCGCTGAAGGCCGGGCTGGTGTCGGACGGCGGCTGGTCGCTCGACCTCTCGCTGCCGGTGGCCGACCGGGCGCTGTTCCACCTCGACAACGCCTACTACATCCCGGCCTTCGACGGCAGCAGCCGGGTGGCGAAAACCAACACGACCTCGCACACGGCCTTCCGTGGCTTCGGCGGGCCGCAGGGCATGATCGTCATCGAGGAGATCATGGACCGGATCGCGCGGCGCACCGGGCTGGCGCCGGAGGTCGTGCGCGGGCGCAACCTCTACCGCGGCAACGGCGAGACGAACATGACCCATTATTTCGAGGATGTGGGGGACAACCGCATCCAGACGATGTGGCGGCAGGTGCTGGACGAGGCGGAATTCGCCGCGCGGCGGAAGGAAGTCGATGGGTGGAACCGGACGCACCCGCGCGTGAAGCGCGGGCTGGCGGTCACACCGGTGAAGTTCGGCATCAGTTTCACGCTGACGCATTACAACCAGGCCGGCGCGCTCGTGCTCATCTACCAGGACGGCTCGGTGCAGGTGAACCACGGCGGCACCGAGATGGGGCAGGGGCTGCACACGAAGATCCTCGGCATCGCCGCGCGCGAGCTGGGCTTGCCCGCCTCAAGCATCCGGATGATGACCACCAGCACCGACAAGGTGCCGAACACCTCGGCCACGGCGGCGTCGAGCGGATCAGATTTGAACGGCGCGGCGGTGGCCGCGGCGTGCGCGACGCTGCGCGAGCGTCTGGTCCCGGTCGCGATGGGGTTGCTGGGAACTGTAGCCGGCCTCGGTGAGGCCGGAGGGCCGGGGTCAGCGACCCCGGCTACAACGTCGGGCATAAAGCCCGACCTACAAGACATCGTCTTCGAGAACGGCGAGGTGTTCGCCCGCAAGCAGCCCGACAAGCGGCTCAAGTTCGCCGATGTTTGCAAAAAGGCCTACACGGAGCGCGTGAGCCTGTCGGCCACCGGCTATTACAAGACGCCGGGCATTTACTGGGACTGGAACAAGTCGGCCGGCCGGCCGTTCCATTATTTCGCGTGCGGGGCGGCGGTGGCCGAGGTGGAGGTGGACGGGCACACCGGGATGCACCGCCTGCGGCGGGTGGACATCGTGCATGACGTGGGCGACTCGCTGAACCCCGGCGTGGACCGCGGACAGATCGAGGGCGGCTTCGTGCAGGGCGCGGGCTGGCTGACGAGCGAGGAACTGAAGTGGAGCAAGGACGGCCGGTTGCTCACGCACAGCGCCAGCACCTACCAGATCCCGGCGATCAGCGACGCGCCCGCGGAGTTCAACCTCACGCTGCTGCCGCGCGCGGCGCAGCCGAACACCATCCACGGCAGCAAGGCGGTCGGCGAGCCGCCGTTGATGCTGGCCTTCAGCGTGCGCGAGGCGATCCGCGACGCGGTGGCGTCCTTCGGCGGCACGGGCGAGGTCGCGCTGGCGTCACCTGCCACGCCCGAGGCGATTTTCACGGCGATTCAGACGCGGACGGATAGGTAGGGCGAATCCTCCGGATGAGCCGTCTCGGAAGAGCCGAGGTTGTCGCTATGGGCCGCGGCTCGTCGGGACGACTCGCCCTACCGTTTCAGCCGGTCCCGCTCTGTGAGGAGTTGCGCGGCGATGCTGAGCGCGATCTCGTGCGGATGGTTGGTGCCGAAGTCGAGCCCGACGGGACAGTGGAATTGTTTGGCGCGCTTCGCAGAGAGGCCGCCGGCGATCATCTCCTTGCGCAGGATCTTCGCCTTGGAATCGCTGCCGATGACGCCGACGAAGGGGAAATCACGCTCCGCCAGGGCGCGCTGCAATACCGGCCGGTCGGAGGCGTGGCCCTTGGTCAGGCAGAGCAGGAAGGCGTGGTCCGGCATGGAGGGCACAAGGTCCTTGGGTTCGTCGGCCTGGATGAACTTGATGTTCGCGGCGCGGGGGAGCCGGTCGAGCCACTCGCGGCGCGGGTCGACGACGGAGAGCGCGCACTCGAGGGGGGCCAGCACGGGCACGAGGGCCTGCACGACATGGCCGGCGCCGAAGATCCAGATGGGCCACGCCGCGCCGGCGCCGCCGGCGGGATGCGGCTCGAAATAGAGTTTCACCGAGCCGCCGCAGGTCATGCCGACATCGCCCTTGAGCGTCCAGGTGACGAATCGAGGCGCGCTGCCGCCCGCCGCGAGCAACTCCTGGGCGAGCGCAATTGCCTTGGCCTCGACCTTGCCGCCGCCGACGGTGCCGGCGCGCAGGCCGGCGGCGGTGACGAGCATCTTGGCGCCGGTGTCCTGCGGCGTGCTGCCGAGCGCCTCGGCGAGGAGGACGAGCACGAAGCCCGCGCCCTCGCGCTCGAGCGCGGCGAGTTGCTCGTAGAAACGCGCGGCCGTCATCGGGTCAAGGGTGCGCGGCGCGGCGATGCAGGCAAAATAAAACGCCCGCCGCGCCTTCCTCCCACCCGCGGCGGCCGGTCAGGCCGGGGCGCGGGTGCCGCCGCTGCTGAACGCCGTGCGGCGCTGCTCCTGCCAGCGCTCGCGGCCCTCGAAGACGGGCAGCGAGTCGGTGACCGCCACGTCCTTGAGCAGGAGGAAATGCCGGGCGAAGAGCTCGTCGAAGGCGCCCCAGGCAAAGCCATAGGGCGGGCCCAGCTCGGGCACGGGAGCCTGGTAGTAGAAATATCCGACGAGGTGGCCGTTGGGCTTGAGCAGCTCGCAGACGCGGTCCCGGTAGGCTTCGCGCCGGTCAGGGGTCATGGAGCAGAGGAAGGTGCGCTCGTAGACGACATCGAAGGCTCCGGGCGCGAAGTCGTGCTTGAAGAAGTCGCCGAGGATGACGCGGTCGGCCAGCTCGGATCCGGCGTGCTGCGTGGCGAGCTTGACCGCATCCGGGGAGAAATCGATGGCGGTGACCTCGTAGCCGGCCAGGGCGAAGGCCTTGACCTCGTAGCCCGCGCCGCAGCCCGGGATGAGCACGGTGTCGCCCAGCCGCTTCTTGCGCTTGAGAAACTCCTTCAGGTCGGCGGGCAGGCCGCCGAAATCCCACGGCGTTTCGCTCGCGCGATAGCGCTCGTTCCAGAAAGGAGCTTCATTGGAAGTGGGCATGGACTCGTGAGCTAATCGCAAAACCCGGCAAGATGCAACTCCGAGACCGCCGTTTTTTCCGGGAAGAAATCCCGGGTCGGACCGCCGGCATCGTCGAGCGCGCATGAGCGGCTCAAGGCCCGGCGGGTTGTGCCGATGCAATGCGATGCGATGCAGCCCATCGCACGATGATGCCACGAGCCCTCTCCATCCTCGCACTTGTCCTGGCCGGCGCCCTGCCCGCGGCGTGGTCCGCCGAAGCGGCAGTGGTCGTCTCGGCCGGCACGGATCTGCGGCTCGTAGTCGTGGATCAGGCCAAGGCGGGTCCGCAGCGAGATGCCATCCACCGGGCCTTTGCGGCGAGCCTGGAGAAAGCGGTCGGTGATGCCGGCTCCGGCCAACTGGCCGTGAAGGTGAAGTGCGTCAGCGCGGACAACGCGGCCTTCAGCCTGCAGGGCGGCGGATGCGATGCCGTGCTGGTGCTCGGCAGCGCCGTGCCGCGGCCGCTCGTGCTGAGCGAAACGACCCGGCTGACCGCCACGCTCGGCACCGACAAATCGGAGCGCAAGGCATGGTTGATCTTTTCGAAAGCAGACCAGACCTTGGAGAAATTGCTGGCCGGCACCTTCGTGACCGCGGTCACGGACACGCGGTTCCTCGACGCGCTCGACGGCGGTCTCGATCCCGGCACCCGGATCGCGGCCAGCGGACGGTGATCCGACTCACGGCACGCGCACCCAGACCGAGCCGTCGGATTCGACGCGCAGCGGGTATTCCTTGAGTTTCACGCCGGGGTCGGCGAGGTGGCGGCCGCCGTCGCACAGGTCGAACTCCCAGCCGTGCCACGGGCAGCGCAGGATCTCGCCGCGGCGGCCCCAGCGGTATTCGGAGACCGCCCCGGGCAGTGTGGTGCCGGTGATCAGGCCGGAGCAGATCGGCGCGCCGGCATGAGGGCAGGCGTTGCGATAGGCCGCATGGCGGTCCCCGATGAAAAACAGGCCGAGCTCGATGCGGCCCGCCTGCACGACCTTGAAGCCGCCGCGCGGCACATCCCACTTGATGCAGACGCGGACCCATTCGCCGTGCTCCGCCTCGTCCCGGGCGGGCGCGCTCGCGGTGTAATCCTGGCTGAACGGTCCCGGCGGCATGGCTGGCGGAACAAGTGACGGCTTGCTTCGCCGGGGGCAACTGCAACCCTGCCGCTCATGCTGGTGGACTGCGACGTCCACAACCTGGTCTCCTCGCCCTTCGACCTGCTGCCGCACCTGCCGGCGTATTTCGCCGAGCAGGTCAAGCGGCACGGACTGATGCTGCCGGGCTCGAGCCATGATTCGCCGACGGTCTTCCTGCGCGCGGACGCCCGGCCCCCGGGCGGACGGGAGCCCGGCACCGACGCGAAGTTCACCGCCGCCAACCATCTCGACCGCTACGGCATCGACATCGGCATCCTGACGGGCTCGTCGGTCGTGCAGGTCTCGGCTCATCCGAATGCCGACTACGGCAACGCCATCGCCTCGGCCTACAACGACTGGACGCAGGCGGCGTGGCTCGACCGCGACCCGCGCTACCGCGGCTCGATCATCGTGAACCACAACGATCCGGAGGGCGCGGCGGCGGAGATCCGGCGCAAGGCCGCGGACCGGCGCTTCGTGCAGGTGGTCATGGCCAGCGCCTCGCCGGTGCCGCTGGGGCAGCGGAAGTTCCATCCGATCTACGCGGCCGCGGCGGAACACGGACTGCCGGTGGCGCTCCACTTCGGCGCCGAGGGCTGCGGCATCAACGGCCCGGCCTCGGTGGCGGGCCATCCTTCGCGCTACCTCGAGTGGCACAACATCATCCCGACGCACTACCAGTCGCAACTGAACAGCATGATCTGCGAGGGCGTCTTCGAGAAGTTTCCCGCGTTCAAACTGGCGCTGATCGAGGGCGGGTTGGGCTGGGTGCCGCACCTGCTGTGGCGGATGGACAAGAATTTCAAGGGACTCCGCAGCGAGGCTCCCTGGCTCAGGAAACTGCCGAGCGAATACTTCTTCGAGCACGTGCGGGTGACGACGCAGCCAATCGAGGAACCGGAGAATAACGAGCACCTGGCGATGGTGCTCGAGGCGTTGCACGCGGAGCGGACGGTGATGTTCGCCAGCGACTATCCGCACTGGGACTTCGATGCGCCGGACGGCACGCTGACCTGGCTGCCGAAGGAGCTGCGCGCGCGCATCATGGGCGGCACCGCGGCCGAACTCTACCGGCTGAACTGACGGGCGAACGCCGGATCACCGGCCCATCTGCCGGCTCCAGTGGTGGCGCACGGCCATCTCCAGCTCGAAGTGGCGGCCGGCCAGCGCGGGCTGGTTTCGCTTGCGGTAGATTTTTCCCAACCCCTCGTGGGCCTCGAGTTGGAGGGGGTCGAGCGACAGGGCGGTGAGGTAGGCGCGCTCCGCCCATTGGTCGTGCCCGAGGGCCTGCAGCGCCTGGCCGAGGTGCATGTGGGTGTCGGCCTGCCCGTGGAGCAGGCCGACCGCGTGCTGGAGCTGCTCGACCGCCTCCTCGTGACGGCCGGAATGATGCAGCGCCACGCCGAGGATGCCCTTGGCCCAGACGCACTCCGGCTCCACCGCGAGGACTTCGCGGCAGCGCGCAATGCATCCGACCCAGTCCCCCAGGCCCCGGTCGAGTTCAGCGCACAGCCGCTTCAGCTCCGGGCCCACGGCGGAATCGGGGATGGAGGAGGCGATCTGCCGCGCATCGCCGGTTTTGCCCGCGGCCAGCGCCGTCTGGCACAGGAGCATCCTCGCCTCGTGCCCCAGCTTCGGGTCATCAACCAGGAGTCGTGCGAGGGTGGCGGCCTCGTCCAATTGCCGGACCTGCAACAACACCTGCGCCCGGAGGAGCCGGTGGCGGGGAACGCCGTCCCATTCGCACAACTGGCGGCTCAGCGTGAGCGCAGGCTGCAATTCCCGCCGGCCGACATGTTCCTGGATGAGCACGCGAAGCCGGAGCGCGTGGCAGTCCCGGATCTCCCGGCCAGCTTCGCCGGATGGCGGGAGCGGGACCTGGGCCGCGGCCGGCCGGTCGGAACCGCGGAAGGAATCAACCTTCTCCACCGCCGGTGGCTGCGGCCAGAGCAGAGTGAGGACACGCCCGGGCAGGTCGCTGGCGACGGGCTGGTCGAGCAAAGCGAGGACGGTGGGAGCGACGTCGAGCACATGGGCGCCATAGACGCGGTCGTCCTTCTTCAACGCCGGGCCGGTGGCGAGGAACATCCCGTGCAGCCGGGGCCAGCCGCGCGGCGCTTCCTGTCCCGGCGCGGCCCCGCTGGTCTGCAGCGGATCGAGCACGTGGCCGTGGGCCGACACGAGCAGGATGGTGGTCTCGCGGCCGACCAGCGCCATGTAGCGGCCGACGGCGGCGTCCATCATCTCGTAGGCCCGCTCGACCACCTCGCCGTAGGTGCGGATCTCGGGCGAGTCTTCGCCGGCGTCGCGCCGCGCCTTCAACATGGCGAAGTCCCGGCCGATGTCCCGGTGCAGGCGGTAGTGCACGGCGAGCAAGTCCCAGTCGCGGCGTTCGGCAAACCAGGTGCCGGCGGCGTGCGTGGTGGCGAAACCGGCGACCGTATGCGCAAGGTGGCTCAGCCGCGGATCGGAGGCTTGGTCCACCTCCCGCGCCGTGGGCACGAGCGGCAGGATTTGTTCACCGGTCACCTCGGCCGGATGGAGCCGGAGTTCCGCCATGGTTTCGCGGAGTTCGGCGGGTTGCACGGAATCGTCCGGCAACGGCCAGTCGTCGAAGCCCGAGCCCGCGACCTCGCCGTGCCGCGGGCTGATGGTGATGAGGTTCGGAAATGTCGCGGCGGGATGCGTGACCGGCCAGTGGACCAGCACGGAGCGGAGCCCGCGTTGCGCGAGCATTTCGCCGAGGGAGGGTTCGAGCCGCGACGCAGCGGAGACAGGCCGGACGGCATCCTCACCGGGCACCGGCTCGAGCGGACCGGTGATGCCGTGCCGGGCGGCGGTCTGGCCGGTGAGGAGCGAGCTCCAGATGTAGTCGGAGACAGGCGGGACAAGGGTGTTGAGATTGCCGATGACACCCGATCCGACGAGTTGCGACAGGAAGGGCAGCCGGCCGGCGTCGAGCAACGGCGTGGCGATCCGCCAGTCGGCGGCGTCGAAACCCAACAGGAGCAGGCGGGGTTTTGCCTGCGCAGCCACGTTCAATCGCCAGGGGACAGCAGCCGGCTCAAGCCGCCGCGGGTGCGGACTTTTTCCGCCGGCGCAGGGCGAGCACCGCCGCCGCCCCGCCGACGATGGCCGCGGCCGAGCCGGGCTCGGGAATGGCGCCGGCATTGATGCCGGCATCGGCGGTGGACTGATAAGCGTAGCCGAACACCGTGACGCTATCGATCAGGGTGGCGCCGCTTCTATTCAGCTGGAGATCGACCCAGCCGAAGAAGGTGTTGGGTCCGCCATTCAGGTTGAACCGCACGCCCACAAACCCGCGAACGGTGCCCGTGCCGGCGAAACCCGTGCCCACATCGTCGCCGAGCAGGGAATTCTGCGTGGAGGTGAAATCGCTGGCGTTGATGAGACTCCCATCGGGTATGCGCAAGATGACCGTGCCACCCTCCGAGCCGGCGGCCGCCACCAGGCTGGTGCCTTCCGAGCCGAATTGTATGACCCCCGAGCCTTCGTTGGCGTTGTAGGACAACGTCCCCTCGTCAAGGGAGGCTCCATCGAAATTGAGGGACAGGGAGCCCGACTCGTTCAGAACGGTTCCGGTGCCGCCGTTGACGGGCGTATAGACGATCTGCCCGTAGGCTTCGGTGGCACCGGCGATCAGGGAGGCCGCGCCCAGCGCGGGCAGGGCGGCAGGAAAGCGGGCCGGAAGCGCCGTATCGCGGGTGGAGAGGCCTGCCAATCGGGGTTGGCGCAAGCTATCGTTGCTCATGGTTGGACCGGGCTCGCTGGAGACGCATGCCTTATGCCTCCGGAACCAGCGGTTGCCAAGCTTCGTTTCACCCGGGATGTGACATTCCCGTGGGTTCGATGTCTGCCGGCCGTCGGTCAGATCAATCCCAGCTTCATTCGCGGTGGGTCCGATACCCCGAAGCTTGCTCCGGCTTGGCCGGTAGAACGGGATTGAGCGCGGATTGCCTGGGGTTCGAGTAAGGTTGCAGAGGTCTTGGCAAATGCCCCGGAGCTTGCTCCGGGGATTCTTTACTTCCTCGGGAATCACCCGCCTTCGCTCTGCGAGCTTCGGCGAGGCAAGTGCTCCGCCGCCCGTCCGGTGCTAACCGATCAAATCAGGCCTAACTTCATTTTGCCCTCTTCGGAGATCATCGACTGGTCCCATCCGCCGTCGTCCCGCGGGAGCGGGACTTCGGCGAGACAAACGGCGAGTCCGGGGACGCTTATATCAACCCGAGCTTCATCTTACCTTCTTCCGAAATCATGCTTTGGTTCCAAGGTGGATCCCATGTAATTCTCACGTCGGCGTCGGAGACGCCGGGGACGAGGAGAACCTTGTTCTTGGCGTCCTCGGCGATGACCGGACCCATGCCGCAGCCGGGGGCGGTGAGCGTCATGGAGATGTCCACCTTGTGGCTGCCGTCGTCCTGCTTGGAGACATCCATCGAGTAGACGAGGCCGAGATCCACGATGTTGACGGGTATCTCGGGATCGAAGACCTGCCGGAGCTGGGCCCACACGGCTTCGGGGTCGGGGGCGCCGTCGGAGAGAGTCGCGGCCCGCACGGTGGTGTCCACCACCTGCTCGCCGATGGAGTCGCCGTCCTTGCCGTCGAGGCGGAAGAGGCCGAAGTCGGTTTGCACGGTGTAGCTGCCGCCCAGAGTCTGGTGCAGGAACACCTTGGTGCCGGCGGCGAGCGCCTGCTTGTCGCCGGAGGGGATCTGGGCGGCAGTGACGTCGCGGGAGAGGGTGCGTTCGCGATTTTGCATGTGGGCTTAGACAGAATCAACAAAATGAACAGAATGGAGAATGAGACAGCGCAGGGCTGATTTTGTGGATTCTGTTCATTCTGTCCAAGAATCACTCCCGGAATTTGCGGCGGATGAGGTCGCTGAGAATGTCGTGGAGGTTCTGGTTCTCGAGCTTGCCGAGGGCCTCCTCGAAGAAGCCGAAGACGAGCAGCTCGTCGGCCTGCGCCTTGGCGATGCCGCGCGACTGGAGGTAGAACTCCTGCTCGGCGGGGATGCGGGCCGAGGTGGCGCCGTGGGTGCAGCGGACGTCGTTGGCCCGGATCTCGAGGCCGGGCAGCGAGTGCGCCTCGGCGTCGTCGGAGAGCATGAGGTTGCGGTTGCTCTGGTAGGCGTCGGTCTTCTGCGCGTCGGGGTCCACCACGATGAGGCCGGAGAAGATGGTCTTCGCCCGGTCGAGGAGCGCGTTCTTGTAGAGGAGGTTCGAGGAGGTGTCGGGCGCCTGGTGGATCTGGAGCGTGCGCTGGTCGAACTCCTGCGTGCCGTGCGCCACGGTGAGGGCGAGCATCTCGGAGTGCGCGCCGGGGGCGGCGAGCTGGGAGTAGCTCTCGTGCCGGGCCTGCTTGGCGCCGGCGTGGAGGTTGAGCGAGAGCACGCGCGAGTCGCGGCGGGCGACGGTGGCGTTGAACTGGAAGGAGAGCGAGGAACGGCTCCACTCCTGCGTGGCGACGTAGGTGGCCTGCGCGCCGTGGCCGACGTGGAGGTCGTTGCCGCCGCAGGCAAAATGGGGTCCGGGGTCTTGGGTCTGGGGTCCGGGGGCACAAGCCGAACGGAAGAAGTCCACGACGGTGACCTTGGAGTTGTCGGCGGCGACCACGAGCGTGTGCGGGAAGACGGCCGCGCCGGCGCCGCAGGCGTAATGAAAGACACCGACGGGCAGGGCGACCTCGACGCCCTTGGGCACGAAGACGAAGGCGCCGTCCTCGAGGAAGGCCTCGTGCAGCGCGGCGAATTTCTCCGAACCGAGCTTCGAGGGCTGGGTGAGGAGGTGTTCGCGGACGAGATCGCCGCGCTTCAGCAGCGCGTTCTGCAGCGTGTCGAAGATGACGCCCTGCTGCGCCACCGCGGCCGACAGTTCGCCGCGGCCGGCGAGCCGGTTGTTGGCGAAGATGAGGTGGCCGACGCCGTCGATGCCGGCCTCGGAGTGCGGGGGGAAGGCGGTGGCGGCGACGGGGGCGTTGAAGCCCTCAAGAGTCAGCGAAGAGATGTCGCTGAAGCGCCAGCCTTCGTTGGTGCGGACGGGCATGGGCAGCCCGGCGAAGCGCTCGTAGGCGGCGCGCTTGCGGTCGAGCCACCAGGCGGGGAGGTGGGAGACGCGGGCAAGGTGGGCGTCGAAGGCGGCCTGGGTGAAGGAGCCGATGGTGGAGGAGGGAGCGGAAACGGGCATGAGATTGCGGAGTTCGGAATGCGGAGTGCGGATTGGTCGGCGGGTCGGCGTGAACGGATTGCACAATCCGCAATCCGCATTCCCCAATCCGCAATATGCTCAGCCGACGGATCCCTCCATCTCGAGGTCGATGAGGCGCTTGAGTTCCACCGAGTATTCCATCGGAAACTGGCGGGCCAGCTCGTTGATGAAGCCGTTGACAGCAAGGCTCATGGCCTGGGCCTCGGAGAGGCCGCGGGACTGCATGTAGAAGATCATGTCCTCCGAGACCTTGGAGACGCTGGCCTCGTGCTGGGTGGCGTTCTTGTCGCCGCGGACGGTGATGGCGGGATAGGTGTCGGTGCGGCTGTTGGTGTTGATGAGGAGCGCGTCGCACTCGGTGTTGTTCTTGCAGCCCTTGAGATGGCTGGGGATGTGGACAAGGCCACGGTAGGTTGAGCGGCCCTGTCCGACGGAGATGGACTTGGCGATGATGTTGGAGGTCGTGTTGTCGGCGACGTGGATCATCTTGGCGCCGGTGTCCTGGTGCTGGCCGTCGTTGGCGAGGGCGATGGAGAGGACCTCACCGCGGGCGCGCTCGCCCTTGAGGATGACGCCGGGGTATTTCATGGTGAGGCGGCTGCCGATGTTGCAGTCGATCCACTTGATCTCGGCGTCCTCGTGCGCGAGGCCGCGCTTGGTGACGAGGTTGAAGACGTTGTTGGCCCAGTTCTGGACGGTGATGTATTGGATCTTGGCGCCCTTGAGGGCGACGAGCTCGACCACGGCGCTGTGCAGGGTGGAGGTGGAGAATTTCGGGGCGGTGCAGCCCTCCATGTAGACGACCTCGGAGCCCTCGTCGGCGATGATGAGGGTGCGCTCGAACTGCCCGAAGTTCTCGGCGTTGATGCGGAAGTAGGCCTGGAGGGGCTGGGCGACCTTGACACCGGGCGGCACGTAGATGAACGAGCCGCCGGAAAACACGGCGCTGTTGAGGGCGGAGAACTTGTTGTCGCCGGTCGGGATGACCTTGCCGAAGAACTTCCGGAAGATCTCCGGGTGCTCGCGCAGGCCCTCGGTGGAGTTGACGAAGATGACGCCCTGTTTGGCGACGATCTCCTTGATGTTGGAGTAGGCGGCCTCGGAGTCGAACTGGGCCTCGACGCCGGCGAGGAACTTGCGCTCCTGCTCGGGGATGCCGAGGCGCTCGAAGGTCTGCTTGATGTCGTCGGGCACCTCGTCCCAGGTGCGCTTGGGTTTCTGGCCGGAGGAGAGGTAGTAGCGGATCTTGGCGAAATCGATGCTCTCGAGATCCTTCGTGGCCCAGTGGGTGGGCATGGGCTTCTTGAGGAAGGTCTCCAGCGCCTTCAGGCGGAACTCGAGCAGCCACGGCTCCTCCTTCTTGACGGAGCTGATGTAGCGGACGGTGTCCTCGGTCAGGCCGGTGCCGGCGTCGAAAGCGTAGTCAACCTTGTATTGGAAGTCGCCCTTGGTCTGGTCGATGCCGGCGACGGGATTCTCCATCACGAGGGCGTCGATTTCGGTCGGTGGTTTCATGGCGGGAGTGTGGTTCTGATGTTTGTAGGAGCGGGTTTATCCCGCGACGGGTCGGGGCATAAAGCCCCTCCTACAGTTTTGGTTTCAGGCGGAGACGAGTTCCTTTTTGACCCAGTCGTAGCCCTTGGCCTCGAGCTCGAGGGCGAGGGCCTTGCCGCCGCTCTTGACGATGCGGCCGTCATACATGACGTGGACGAAGTCCGGCACGATGTGGCCCAGCAGGCGCTGGTAGTGGGTGATGAGCAGGATGCCGGGCGGGTTGGCGGCGGCGCGGATGGAGTTGACGCCCTCGGCGACGACGCGGAGCGCGTCGATGTCGAGGCCGGAGTCGGTCTCGTCCATCAGGGCGATGCGGGGCTCGAGCATGGCCAGCTGGAGGATCTCGCAGCGCTTCTTCTCGCCCCCGGAGAAGCCCTCGTTGACGGAGCGGGAGGTGAACTTCCGGTCGATCTTGAGGAGGTCCATCTTCGAGTAGAGGCGCTTGTAGTAGCCGGAGGCGTCGAGTTCCTCGCCCTCGGCCAGGCGGGCCTGCACGGCGGCGCGGAGGAAGTTGGCGATGCTGACGCCGGGGATCTCGCTCGGATACTGGAAGGCGAGGAACAGGCCGGCGCGGGCGCGCTCGTCGGGCTCCATGCCGAGGATGGATTTGCCGTCGAGCAGCACGTCGCCGCCGGTGATGGCGTAATCCGGGTGGCCGGCGACGGCCTTGGCGAGCGTGCTCTTGCCGGTGCCGTTGGGGCCCATGATGGCATGCACCTCGCCCGGTTTGACCGTCAGGGTGACGCCGTTGACGATGGGCTTGTCGCCGATGTTGATGCGGAGGTCTTTGATCTCGAGTTGGGGCATTGAAGTGAAGGTGGAAAGGGAGAGTGCGGGGGGGATAGATCCTTCGCGTTGCTCAGGTTGACGCTTCGCGTCAGTTGGCGGAGGCTTTGCCGCGGAAGCTCAGTTCGACGGCGCTGGCATCGAAGCCGGAGGGGAGCAGTTCGCGGAGGCGCGAAATCACGTCGGCCGGAAGATCGATGTCATGCACCTTGCCGGTGGCCTCGTCGTGAAAGTGAGCGTGCTCGTGGAGATTCGGGCAGTAGCGGGTCGGCGCGCGGTCGAAGTTGACCTGTCGCACGAGGCCGCAGGAGACGAGCGTGTCGAGGCAGTTGTAGACGGTGGCGAGCGAGATGGTGGGCATGTGCGCCTTCACGCGGGCGAAGATCTCGTCGGCGGTGGGGTGGTCGCGCTTGTCGAGGATGACATTGAGCACGACCTCGCGCTGGGGGGTGGGGCGCACGTCATGCGACTTGAGCTGGGCGCAGAGGACTTCGTGGTTTTTTTGGGGGGGAGGCATCGTGAGGCGGAGTTGAACAAAGGAACCCGCCCGCGACAGGGTTTCAAGTAGGAATTAGAATTATTCCAAATTGTGACGCAGTAACCTGCCGAGAAGTGATTAACGCGGCTAAAGGAGTCTGCTCCAGCACCAGTGCCAAGGCTCGTAACCGATGCCGTGAAGGTTTCGGCGCGGGTAGGAAAGGCGGAATCCGAAGCGGCGCGCATGCATCCGCAGCCAGCGGAACTCGCGGGTGCGGGCGAAGGCCGCGGTCAGATCCGCGCGGCTTGGCGCGCCAACATCGATCGCCCGTCCCGTGTGATGCTCGCTGCAGCCTGGCGCGGCCATAAAACGCAGGATGCGGTCGATGCTTTGCCCGGCGGCGAGCTTGGCGCGGATGATGTCCGTTTGCCGCGCGACGCTGCGGAAGCCGGATACGGGCATCAGCGTGACGCCATCGCGGGTGGCGGCGGCCTGCATCCGCTTCCATGCAGCGGCTGCGCGCGGGATCAGGCGGACGATGCGGCCGTCGGGGTTGCGGCCGATGACAACGAGTTTGCGCGCTTCGCGCTGCCGCGGCATCCGCCGCGTCTCGGCGTAGTCGGCGGGAATGCCGAGGAGGGGCCAGTGTTTTCTGTGTGCGTGGCGCGGCACTGTAGGAGCGGCTTTATGCCGCGATGAATCGGGGCGTAAAGCCCCTCCGACAGACACGGAATCAGCCACCGTGCTCGGCGAGCCAGCGCTCCGCCTCGATGGCGGCCTGGCAGCCCATGCCGGCGGCGGTGATGGCCTGGCGATAGACATGGTCGGCGCAATCGCCGGCGACGTAAACGCCGGGCGTCCTGGTCTTCACCTGCGAGCCGTTGACCGGCTTGAAGTAGCCCTGCTCGTCGGTGTCCACGGCGGCCTTGAACGGCGCGGTGTTCGGCACATGGCCGATGGCGACGAAGATGCCCTTCACCGGCAGCACGGATTCGGCGCCGGTCTTCACGTTCTTGATCTTCAGGCCGCTGACGCCGCCTTCCTTCACGCCTTCGACGGCCACGGGCACGCTGTCCCACACGGGCTTGATCTTGTCGTGCGCAAGCACGCGGTCGGCCATGATCTTCGAGGCGCGCAGCTCGTCGCGGCGGTGGACGAGGTGGATTTTGCTGGCGAAACGGGTGAGGAACAGCGCTTCCTCAGCCGCGCTGTCGCCGCCGCCGATGACGGCAACGTCCATGTTGCGGTAAAAGGCGCCGTCGCAGGTCGCGCAGGTGGTCACGCCCTTGCCGCCGAACAGTTCCTTCTCGCCGGGCACGCCGGTCAGGCGCGGCGAGGCGCCGGTGGCGATGATGACGGTCTTGGCCTCGATCTCGCCGTCGGCGAGCTTGAGCGTGTAGGGCGAGGACGAGACATCGAGCGACTGCACCCGGCCGCTGCGGTAGCGCGTGCCGAATTTCTCCGCCTGCTTGCGGAGGTTCTGCATCAGCTCGAAGCCGTCCACGCCCGACGGGAAGCCGGGAAAATTCTCCACCTCGGACGTCGTGGTGAGCTGGCCGCCGGGCTGCGCGCCCTCGAGCACGAGCGGCGAGAGGTTGGCGCGGGCGGTGTAGATGGCGGCGGTGAGGCCGGCGCAGCCGGTGCCGATGATGATGACGTTTTCGACGGTGGCGGACATGATGGAAGCCCAGAAGGAGAGCCATCATCGCACCCGGCGCAACCCTGCAGATACACCCTGGGCCGGACGGGCCAGAGCCCGCCGCCCGTGGTTTACCGGCGGCGATAGACGGTGCCGAAGAGGACGAGGGTGTTGTCGTCGCGGACCTCGAACGGGATGTTCTCGTTGGTGACGAGGTAGGTGCGTTCGCCGTTGCGCGCGGCGCGGGCATACTGGACGGCGGCCTCGGAAATCTGGTCGTTCGCGTCGTAGACGCCGAGCCGCAGGTAGCCGTTGGAGGAAAGGAACAGGACGCGGTCGCCGGCCTTGCGCCCGGTCTCGTAGTCGCCCGCCGCGCGGCTGAGCACGCGGGCGTTGTCCGCGCCGGAGAGCATCTCATAGGCCGGCAAAAACTCCGGCGCTTCCGGCCGGGCCAGCCGCCAGACGGTCCAGGCATTGAGACCCAGGATGACGGCGAGCAGGAGCGCGGCCTTGACCCAGCCGGGGACGACGGTGGCGGCGGCTTCGTCGTCCTCGGCCTTTTCCGGTCTCGCTTTGCGGACCGGTGTCACCGGGCGCACGAGCGAGTCGCAAATCTGCGCGGCGGTCATGGGCGAGCCGCCGAGAGGCGATTCCCAACTGATGAGCCGCAGGCTATCCTCGGCAGCGCGCACGATGAGCATCTCGCGCGCGGTCTTGAAGCGCACCTCGGGGTCCGCGTCGGGCGCGGCGCCGGGCAGGGCGGCCTCGAAGGCGGCGAGGATCTCGCGCAGTTTCGTGAGCGGCACGGCGTCGAGCTGCGCATCGGGATGGGCCGCGCCGATCTGTCCGCCGTCGGCGGAAAGATGGTGGAGCAGCACCGGGAAAGCGGGCTCGGCGGGCTCGGGGGCGTCGCTCATGGCTCGATGACGTAGAGCGGCAGGATGGCGCCGCTGAGCCGGAACTGGCCGGTGTTCCAGCCGTTGACCTCGTTGTCGATGAACAGGTCGAGCGCGTAGAGCATGTTGATGGTCTCGGCGTTGAGGCTGAGCGGAGCGCCGGGGGCCGAGCTGATGGCGACGGCGGCCTTGGGGCGGAAACCGAAGAGCTGCATCTGGTTGTTCTCCCAGTTGTATTTGCCCCCCATCGGCGTCGGCCGGGCCCAAGGCGTGGGCCGCAGCGCCGAATCCATGCCGGTCGGGATGACGCCCGCCGCCGCCTCGGGCGGGAAGCCGCCCTGCTCGACCGAATAAGTGAGGAAGCCCTGCGTGAAGACGCGGAAGTCGTTCACGATGGCGGCGGTGCGGGTCCGGCGCTGGATGCGCTGGAAGGTCGGCACGGCCAGCGCCATCATGAAACTGATGATGGCCACCACGACCATCAGCTCGAGGATGCTGAAGCCGCGTTGCGAGCGCCAGCGGGCCGGGGGCGACGGGCCGCCGGCGGTCTGACGGGTTTTCGGGCGAAGCAGCATGGCGACGGGCAAGGGAGGAACGATCCGGCGGGGCGCGTCAACGCTGCGGTGCGAACTGGCGCACGGCGAGCGCGATGGGCGGCTGCGACGGCTCGGGTTTCGGGGTCGGCTCCATGACGGCCCAGCTTTGGCGCCGGTCGCGGGGCGAACAAGCGAGAAGCAGCCTGCCTCCGGGCGGGTTTTGCCGGTTGCAAGCGGTCTGAATACACCTAGACTGTGGCTCGTCCTAAAAGCAGATGAAACCCCGGCTTCCCATCCTCCTGCTCGGCCTGCCGCTGGCCGTGGTGGCGGCGGAGGTGCGGACGGGCGATTCGCTCGAGCAGGTCCGCGAGGCGCTCGGCGCTCCGCGCGGGCAGTTGAGCTTCGGCGAGCGGCAGCGGCTGGTTTACGACCGCGGGGAGGTCGAGCTGGAATACGGCGTCGTCACCCGCGTGAAATTGCTCTCGGCCGAGGCCCATGCCGGGCGGGAGGCACAGCGGGTCGCCGAGGCGGCGCGGCTGCGCGAGGAGGCCGAGGTGCGCCACGCGCGGCTGGCGGCGGAAGGCGAGGCGCTCAAGGCGCGCAAACTCTCCGATTCCAATTTCATCGCGGCCCCGCTCGAATACCAGGTCGCTTTCTGGGAAGACTTCGCCCGGAAGCATCCCGACGTGCCGAGCGCGGAGGAGCTGACGCTCGCGCGCCTGCGGCTGGCCGAGAAGCTCGAGGCGAAGCGAGCCCGCGAGGCGGAGGAGCGCCGCATCGCCGAGCTGGAGGCACGGGTGCGCGAAGCCGAGGCGCGGGCGGCCCGGGCGGAGGATGCCGCCGACCAGGCTCGGCGCTACCGCGGTTACTACGGCTACACCGGCGGCCGGGCGCGGCATCCGTTCACCCTGTGGCCGGTGGACTACGGTTTCAGCGATGTCCCGCCGTCGCCATACTCCACGCCTGCTGGAGCGCCTTATTCAACGCCGTCAGGCACGCCCTACTCGACCCCGGCCGGCACGCCCTACTCGACCCCGGCCGGCACGCCCTACTCGACCCCGGCCACCAACCCGGCTGGCAGCTTCACGGGTGCAGCCTATGTGTCGCCGGCCGGCAGCCACGCGCCGGTGTCGGATGTGCAGCCGGAGCTGCATCAACCCAAGCCCAAGCACCGTGATGCACGCCGGACGGATGACGGACGCGGACATCCGGGGCGCGAACGGGGCCGCGACCGGACCTAAGGTTTTTTCGGCCGGCTTTAGCGCGGCCTGCTTGGCGCGCATGCGGAGTTGGTAGGTCAGCGTGACGCCGGGCGCGATCAGCGCGCCGGTGATCGGGCCGACCCGCTTGGGCGGCATCCCGAGCCAATAGGCGATCAGCGCCACGGCGACTCCACCCGCGACGCCGGTGATGAGGTAGGTTCGCAGCGAGGCCTCGGCGGCATGGAGGGAGGATAGGATCTCGGCCGCGGCAGCCCGGGTGGCATGGGTGTGGTTGACCCATTCGCTGGTCTCGACGGAGCGCGCGGCACTGCGCCACGCCACCGTGCCGACGGCGATGACGACGGCGGCCAGCAGCAGGAGAAAGGCGAGGAAGCGGCGGAAAAGTTTGTCCGGAGGGGGCATGGGCTAAGGAACGAGCAACCGGGAGGCATCGCCGGAGTCGCGGGGCGGTCGTCAAGCTCGGGGGGGTCGGTCTTGGCGATGGTGTGCAGCATCTTCTTCGTCCCGGTGTCGTAGGAGTAGGTGAAGGACGAGGCGGTCGTCCAGTTGGCCTCGAGGGATCTGGCGACCTTGGTGGCGATCTCGCGGAGCGAATCGCCCGAGCGGGCGAGGGTGATGAGGACGCTCATGGCTGCAGCGCCTCCGGCGCAGACGAGGGACGAGGGACGAGAGACCAAAGACCTGGGCTTGCAAAAGCCGGCTCCGGGTGCAGGGTGGCGTGTGCGCCAAGGATCGTCCGGGACGTCCAGTTCCGGGGCCGGAGCGAAAGCTCCGCAGCATCGGGACACTCGGCGGCAAGAGGGGGCTCCGTTTCACGGGGTCCCCTCCTCTTTTATGAACAGGGTGCGGACGCCCCAGCGATCGGCGGGGCCGGCGCCGGCGAGGACGGCGTAGTCGTCGCACTCACGTGTTTCGGTGCCGAGAAAGACGTCCGCCGGCTGCACGTCGGCGAAGAGCCGGCATTTGAAATACTCGAAGTGGTTGGCGAAGCGTTTGGCGTTCATCTTCGGGTCGCGCAGGAGCTGGGAATGGGTCACGCCCAGCACCGGCCCGGCGAGCAGCGCGCCGGCCAGGGCAAGGGAGAAATGACGAATGACGGCACCCATGGAAGAAGACCAAAGCCTGTTATCGGCGGATTCCCGACATGATTGAGGGCCGGCAAGGTATTTCACAGGTCGGGCCGGGGCAAGAGTCTGGATGCCGGGATTATCCGGTGCGGAAGATGCCGGGTCAGCAGGCGTAGACGCCGCCGTTGATGTCGAGCGTCGCGCCGGTGATGAAGCCGTCGTATTCGGAGGCAAGGTAAACGGCGGCGCGCGCGACGTCGTCGGCCGTGCCGCCGCGGCCGAGGGGGATGCCGGCGATGGTGGCCTGCGCGGCCTCGGGCTTGGTGTGGGTGTTGTGGAAGCTGGTGCCGAGGATGAGGCCGGGGGCGAGGGCGTTGACGCGCACGCCGTGCGGCCCGAGCTCGGCGGAGAGCCCGCGGGTGAAGGTGAGGATGGCGCCCTTGGCGGTGGAGTAGATGAGCGAGCCGGGGTGCCCGCCCTTGCGGCCGGCGAGGGAGGAGAGGTTGACGATGCTGGCGCCGCCGCCGGCCTTGGCCGCGGCGATGAGATGCGGCGCGGCGGCGCGGCTGACCCGGCGCGTGCTGCCGAGGTTGAGCGACATCACCTCGGCCCAGAAGGCGTCGTCGGCTTCGGCGAGGGTCTTGCGCGCGACGAGCGAGCCGGCGTTGTTGATGAGGATGTCGAGCCCGCCGAGAAATTTGACTGCGGCGGCGACAAGAGCGTCGCAACCCTCGGTCTCGGTGAGGTCGGCGGCGGCGTGGGCGTAGCGGCGGCCGAGCTGCTTTGCCTCGGGCTCGAGCGAGCGGGCGGCGTCGGCGCTGCTGCGGTAGTGGACGAAGACGTCGCACCCGGCGGCGAGCAGGTGGCGGCTGGTGGCGAGGCCGATGCCCTGGGCGCCGGCGGTGACGAGGGCGCGTTTGCCTGAGAGCTTTTGCATGGGGGGAACGGCAGGATGCGCGGCGGCGCGGGCGGGGTCAATGCCGCGGGCGGGCGATGACGGGATTTGGCGTTGCGCGCGGCGCGGCGGATGCTTCGCTTCGCGGCTCGCATGACACTCGACCTCCCGCCGGGCGACTTTGCCGGATACATCTTCGATCTCGACGGCACGCTGGTGGACTCGATGCCGCTGCATTACCGGGCGTGGAACGAGGCGATGCAGCACGCCGGCCTGCCGCACGAGCTGGACGAGGATTTGTTCTATTCGCTCGGGGGCGTGCCGACGCGCCGCGTGGCGGAGCTGATGGGCGAGCATTACCGGCTGCGGCTGGATCCGGCCGCGGTGTTTCAGGACAAGGAGGCGCGGTTCATGGCGCGGCGGACCGAGCTGCGGTTGATCGAGCCGGTGGCGGAGTTCGCGCGCAAGCTGGCCGGGAAGAAACCGGTGAGCGTGGCCTCGGGCGGGCCGCGCGACATCGTGCAGCAGACGCTGGAGCTGACGGGATTGAAGCCGCTGTTCCCGGTGGTGGTGACGCCGGAGGACGTGCTTTTCGGCAAGCCGGCGCCGGACATGTTTTTGCTGGCGGCGGAAAAGATGGGCGTGCCGCCGAAGCAGTGCCTGGTGCTCGAGGACGCCGAGCCGGGCATCGCGGCGGCGCGGACGGCGGGGATGAAGTTCGTGCGGGTCGAGAGCCGGAGGCTGTCTGGCCGGAGCGAGGGCCGGGCCGGTGCGACCCTTGACAGCAAGAGTGACCGGGGGTAATGGTGTGGCCATGCAATCGATTCCCAGCGGCGCATTCTTCAAAACCTATGAGGCGCAGTTGAGGGTCAACGCGATCCAGCGTGCCATGGAGAAACTCAGGGCGGCGCAGGTCAAAGCTTACGAGAACAACGAGGGATTGTTCATCGTTGTGCCCGACGGGACGAAGGCTTGGGAAACCGGGCGAAATGCGCAGAACGGCTTTCGGCGCTATGAGATAGTCACTCCGCAGGCATCCCTCCCGGTGGACTTCGAACTGCCGGACACTTTAGACCTCAAGTTGGTTCAACTATGAACGGGCCGGAGGAATTGATGCGGTTTGCTTTGTAGCTACCCAGTCCAAGTCGCTCTTTACTGTCTGCTGGCCTTTTTGCTGGGAGGGTTGACGGGTTTGTCGGAAATTCTGCCGCGCTACCGCGATGACCCTTGGCGGGCTGCCTTCCAGAATCCCCACGGAATTTCCTACTGGCTCATCAACGGCCTGATCTCCCATATCGTGTTTTTCATCGCGGCGACGGTCTTCTGGGAGGAACTCGGATTGATGCATGGAGGGGAACTGGCGCATGGGGAGGTGCTCAAGGTTTCCTTGTGCGCGGGCGTGGGAGCTATGGCCTTCCTGCGCTCGAAGCTGTTCAAGATCACCCTCAAGAACGGTGAAGAATACTCGGTTGGCCCCGACCACATCATCAACGCGTTGCTCGCCAGCACCAACGATTCAATCGATCGCTTTTGCGGCGAAAAGCGCACCTTTCAGGTCAAGCAGAAGTTCAGCGGACTCGATTACCACAAACTGAAGGCGCATGCCCAGACTGTGATCTTTGGGGGCCGCCAGACCCTGCCGGAGAAGGAGCGGGAGGCGTTCGCCAGGGCCTTGAGCGACATCGACAGCGACAACGTGTCCGAGGAAGAGAAGCCGTTGCAACTGGGCTATATCATCCTGGATTACTTGGGCAGGGATTTCGTCGCCAAGCTCGAGCTCGACGGCTTCAGGCGCAAGCCGCCGCAACCAGACGATAGTGTTCCTCCACGACCGGCGGAGAAGAAGGAACTGACGATTCGCAAACTCGGCCAGCCGCCGCCTGGTTGAACGTTTCCCGCAGTTGACTCGCCTGCGTCGTGCGGGCCAGAGCTTGACTTTCAAAAACTGAAGCTTGGAGCGAAGTGCGTGCGGTCGGAGGCGCACGACTGCTGGCACTCGTGATGAGACCACGGGAATGGAAGAAGGCCTTGCAAAAAGTCATCGCCGCTTCGGAAGCGAACCCCGGCGCCCCGGGGGAGCTCACTCGCTCCGCAGCCGGCGCACGGTGACGGCGTCGCCGGGGGCGAGCTTCGCATCGGCGGCGGCGTGGCCGCGGTTGATGGCGACGGCGAGCCAGCCCTCGGCGTCGGGGAAGGCGACCCACTCGCCGCGCTTCACCGAGCCGAACGCCGCGCCGTGGAACACCCGGATGAGGCGCTCGCCGACGACGAGGCCGAACCACACATTGGGCTCGATGGAGAGGCGGCGCAGGTCGTCGGGCTGCAGGTCGAGCGTGAGGTTGCCGTAAACGGGATGCACATCGGTCACGCGGCCGGTGCCTGAGCCGTCGTTGTTCAGGGTCATCCGCGAGGGTCGCGGCGGCGGCGCGATGGTGGCGTCGAAGTCGGCGGGCAGATCCGCGCCGTTCTCGACGCGGTTCACCAGCGCGGCGAGGGCGGCGATCTTCTCGGCGGAGTTGACGTTGACGTGGCCGTCGCGCGCGATGCGCCAGAGCACGGGCGGTTTATCCGCACGTTGCGTGGCCTGGACGTAGCCGGAGGGGCCGGCGATCTCGGACTGGTTGGTGAGGAAGAGCAGGGGCATCTGCGGCTGCATCACGAGCCCGATGGTCGGCGCGGGTTCGCGGACATCGAGCGCGGCGCCGATGGCGACGGCGCCGGCGTAATGATCGGAAAAATGCTCGGCGATGAGCGTGACGATGGCGCCGCCCATGGATTCGCCCATGAGATAGATGCGGGCGGGCGTGCCGTGGCGCTGCGTGATGTGCTCGCGCAGCGCCTCGAGATCGGCGATGGCCTCGCGGAGGATGAGGCCGTTGCGCCGGTAGCTGCTGATGGCGACCATCCAGCCCTGTTCGACCCAGGTGCGGACCGGCGGCGTGTCCTCGTAGAGTTTGGCGTGCAGCGGCTGGCCCTCGGGCCGGTGACCGTGGGCGAGGAGCAAGAGGCGGCCGTTCCAATGATCGGGCCGGGCGATGGCGTAGAGCGCGCCGTTGATGTCGCCTTCCTCCAGCTTGGGCGCGGCAAGTGCGGCGGGCAGCAGGCAGCCGAGAGCGCAGAAGAGCAGGAGAAAGCGGCGCATGATTGAGCCGAAAGTTGGAGCGATTTTGGTTTGTGTCCAGCGGGCTTCGCGAATGTCTGGTCGGCGATGACTTTCGCCGAACTGGCCAACCCCGGCATCCTCCAGCAGCCCGTGTATGAGCCGGGCAAGCCCATCGAGCAGGTGGCGCGCGAGCTGGGGCTGGACCCGGCGGGCATCGTGAAGCTGGCGTCGAACGAAAACCCCTTCGGGCCGTCGCCAAAGGGACGGGCGGCGGCGGAGCGGGCGTTGCGCGAGGCGCAGCTTTATCCGGACGGCAGTTACCACGAGTTGCGGCACAAGCTGGCGAAGAGATACCAGCTCGCGCCGGAGCAGTTCGTGATCGGCGACGGCTCGAACGAGATCATCGAGCTGCTCGGGCACGCCTTCCTGGCGCCGGGCACGGAGGCCGTGATGCACGCGTCGGCGTTCATCGTCTACAAGCTGGTGACGCTGATGTTCGGCGCGAAGCCGGTGGAGGTGCCGCTGGGTCCGGGGCTGCGGCAGGATTTGCGCGCGCTGGCCGCGGCGGTGACGCCGCGCACGCGGCTGGTGTTCCTCGCCAGCCCGGCCAATCCGGTCGGAGCGACGAACACGGCGGAGGAAATCGACGCGCTGGTGAGCGCGCTGCCACCGCACGTCATCCTGGTGATGGACGAGGCCTACGCGGAGTTTCTCGAGAACCCGCCGGACCTGCGCCCGCACATCGCGGCGGGACGGAAGGTGATCTGCCTGCGGACGTTCTCGAAGATCTACGGACTGGCGGCGCTGCGCGTGGGCTATGGTTACGCGGCGCCGGAGTTGATCGCGATATTGCAGCGGGCGCGGCAGCCGTTCAACGTGAACGGCATCGCGGCGGCGGCCGCGGCGGCGGCGCTGGAAGATGCGGAGTTCGTCGAAAAATGCCGCCGGGAGAACCGCGCGGGGCTGGCGCAGCTCGGCGAGGGGTTCAAGCGGCTGGGCTTGGAATTCATCCCGGGGCAGGGGAATTTCCTGCTGGTGAAGGTGGGCGACGGGATGGCGGTGTTCGAGGCGCTGCAGCGGCGGGGCGTCATCACGCGGCGGGTGAAGCCCTACGGGTTGCCGGAATGGCTGCGCGTGACCGTGGGCACGAAGGCGCAGAACGAACGGCTGCTCGCGGAACTCGCGACGGCTACGGGCCGGGGTTGACGGCCAGCGCGGCTTGCAACGCCGCCAGCACGGCCGGCTGACCGGGCAGGAACAGGTGCCGGTCGCTGCCGAGCTCGGCGCTCGCCAGCAGCAGCGTCTCGCGGGCGGGGTGGCGGGTCTTCAGCAGGCTTTCGAGGTGGCCGGGCAGGTCCGGGATCGCACCGGTCTCGAGGTCCAGCCGCACGAGGGCATCCAGCGCGGGTTGGTGCGGCGGCTCGTTGCCGGCGATACGGGCCAGAACCTCCCGGGCGGGACCGGGCCGGCCGATTGCGCGGAGCCGCCGGGCGATCGCCAGCAGGTTGTCCGGGCGCGGGTGGGGGTGGGAAAGCAGCGCGGCCAGATGCCGTTGCGCGTCATCGGTGCGGTTCAGCCCGAAGCAGCCGATGGTCTGCAGGCCGCTGAGCACGGAAGGAGGACCGGCGGCCGCATCGGTGCGGACCAACTCGCCGAGCACGGCCAGCGCGGGCTCATACTCCCGGGCGGCGAGGTGGGCCTCGGCGAGCATGAGGCGGAAGCTGCCCTCGGGCAGACGGGCCCGGAGGGCGTGCGCCAGCACTTCGCCGGCGAGCGCGGGCCGGCCGGTGCTGGCGGCGAAGTCGGCCAGCATGAGCAGCGCGGCGGGATCGCGCGGGAAATGGGCGAGACCCGCGGCGGCGTCGCGGTCCACCCGGGCCGGGTCGCCGCGGTGATGAAACAGGTGCAGCAGCTCGAGGCGGGGGCCGAACGCAAGCGGGGCGCCCGCGAGGCGCTGCACGGCGAAGGTCTGGAGTTCGTCCCACCGGCCGGATTCGCGGAGGAAGGCGGCGAGTTGCGCGTGGGCCGGGCCGTCGTCCGCGCCCGGCCGGCAATGATCCCGCAGCCTGAGCACCGCCAGATCGCGGTAGCCCCGGTCCCACTCGATGCGCGCGAGGAGCGCGGCCGCTTCCGGGTGGGCCGCGAGGTCGTGACGCTGGATCAACTCTGCCGCGCGCGTCGGGTGCCCGAGCTGGTATTCGGCCCGGGCGGCGAAGAGCGCGATCAGCGGCTGGGTGGGGAGAGTGCCCCCGCCGGGAGCCAGCAGCGGAGCCGCGAGTTCGAGCAGGCGGGAGTCCTGTTGCTGCTCCAGGAGCAGGCTGAAAGTCCGGCGCAGATAGGCCGCTTCCCCGGCGAGCCGGGGCAGCCCGTCGGCCAGCGTCTGCACGGCGAGATCGGACCGCCGGGCCGCCAAGCACAGGTCGGCCAGCAGCAGCCGGCCACCGGCGTTGGCGGGAGAGTGGGTCAGGCCGGCGCGCGCCAGTCCGAGCGCCCGGTGGTAATCGCCGCGCGTGGCGAGCTGGACCGCTTGCTCGATGTGGAAGTCGCCGAGGGCGGCGCGATGCCGGGGCCAGCGGTGGGGCAGCACAAGGTTCAGGTATTCAGCGGTGGTGAACCCGCGGATTTGCTTCATGAACAACCAATATCCGAGCGCCAGCGCGCACCACGAGAGGGTCAGGACCACCCACGCCGCCAAGGCGAGGCGCGGCCAGGAACTCAAGACCGGCCGGAGAAGAGGTTTAATGGCGGGGTCGGGCACGTTTGCGGCTCTCGCCGGCGGTTTCCACGTTGGCCCCAAGGCTTTGCCCACCCGCTCGCTCCGAATCAAGCCGGCAAAAAGCCAGCGCCAGTTCGTTGCAAATATTTCCTTGCGGACGGGGAAGCATTGCAGCTTGCTATCAACCTGCCTGAAAACCTTATAAGCAGGCTGCCGCCACGCACCCAACCAGAACTCCACCAGATTCCACGGTTTTCCTGCGAACCCACATGACAAACATCAATGCCTGTGAAAACAGGGCATCACCCTACAACCAAACTGACCAAGCGATGAAACTCACCGGACGCATCACCCTGTTGGCCGCTCTCATTGGATCCGCCGCCCATGCCGCCCCCTTCTTGGCGGTGGGCGACAACGCCGAGCTGTTCCTGACGGGCGCAGTCGCGGTCCGTTTCGACGACAACATCTTCACCAACACCATCAACGAGGTGGATGACACGATCGTGAGTTTCACCCCCGGTTTGGACCTGACCTTCGGCAAAGGTTCGGCCACCCAGGGTAACATCTACTACCGCGAGGATATCCTCAGGTATTCCGACGCGAGCGACCTGGATACCAGCCTTTCCAATGCCGGCGTGAATTCGAAGTATGATGGCGGCAAGACGACTTTCGATCTATCCGCCACTTACGCCCAGCTCTCGCAAAACGACAACAACGTCCGCCTCGCCGGCGACCTGGTGGACCGCGACGTCACCCACCTCCACGTCAATTCCGAGTTCGGAATCTCCGACAAGTCGGCTTTGGCCATTCGCGTGTCCTACGACAAAACCAACTACCAGCCCGCCACCTTCTCGGATTACGCCTTCTGGTCGGTGCCGATCGATTTCTACACCGATTACACCGCCAAGCTGAGGCTGAGCGCCGGCTATCGCTACCGCTCGAACGATGTCTCGCGCGGCGTGGACAGCGACGACAGCTTCTTCAACATCGGCGCCCGCGGCGAATTCACGCCCAAGCTGAGCGGCCAGGTTCGCGTCGGCTACAACCTGCGCAGCCTCGACGTCGGCGGCAATGACAGCGGCTTCGGCATCGAGACCGATCTGGCCTATGCGTTTTCCGACAAGACCACGTATCGCCTCAACGTCTCCAACGATTTCAGCTATGCCGGCACGGGCGCTCCGACGGAGATTCTCCGATTGGGGTTGAACGCCGCCAACAAGTTCACGGAGCAATGGAGCCTGAATGCGGGCCTGACCTTCACGAGCACCGACTATCCGGACCGGACCGACGATTATCTGGAAGGGCTGCTTGGCGTCACCTACACCTACAGCACGGTGCTGAATTTCGCCGCCTCCTACACCTACCGCGACAACAACGCCGGCACGGGCGGCTCCCCGTTCACCCAGACCGTCTGGAGCTTCGGCGCCAACATCCGTTACTAAGTTTTCCCAAAACCGAAAACGGGAGAAGGTCGCCGGATCTTCTTCCGTTTTTCTGTCTCTGTCGCGCATGTCCTTACGCTTGAGCCAAACCCGCCCACTCGGTCTTGCCCTCCTGCTGGCCTGCCTGGGACCGGCGTTCCTCTCCGGCGCGGACCCCGGCGCGAACGGAGACGGACCCCGTCCGTCGGGACCGACGGACTACATTCTCCAGCCCTCCGATCTCATCCGCGTGCGGATCTTCCAGGAGCCCGACCTCGACCGCGAGGTCCGCATCACCCAGGAATACACCGTCACCCTGCCCCTCGTCGGCACGCTGCACCTCAGGGACAAGACCGTGCGGCAGGCCGAGGAACTCGTGCGCCAGCTCTACGACAAGGATTACCTCGTCAACCCGCAGATCACCCTCACGGTGCTGGAATACACCCAGCAGACCGTGCAGGTTCTGGGCTCGGTCAATTCCGCCGGCGCCATCGTCTTTCCGCCCGAGCAGAAGATGGGCCTGCTCGAGGCCATCAGCCGCGCCGGCGGCTTCAGCCGGCTCGCCGACCGCCGCAAGGTCCGCCTCACCCGCACCCGGCCCGACGGCAAGGTGGACAACCAGATCATCAACACCGACGACCTCATCCAGGGCAATTCCGGCGAGCAATGGCTCCTGACCAAGGGCGACGTCATCTTCGTGCCCGAGCGCATCCTCTGAACCACATGGATTCCACCCCCAAGGCGGACAAGGGCTCGGGTTCCGGCTCCTATCCCTACACTTACTACGGCACCAGCTACAGCGGCTACAGCGCCGTCGGCTACGGCGAGTCCCAGGTGCAGCGCACCTTCCAGGACTACGTCCTCATTCTCCGCGAGCGCGTCTGGTATATCGTGCTGGTCTTCGTGTTGGTCTTCGCCGCCGCCGTGCTCTACACCTTCACGCGCACGCCGCAATTCATGTCCGCCGCCAGCGTGCAGGTCTTCCGGCGCGACCCGGTGGTCATGCAGGTGCAGGGGGTGCTCGACAACGAGATCCGCTCCGCCGAGGATCTGAATACCCAGGTCAAGGTGCTGGAGAGCTTCACCATCGTCCAGCGCGTCGCCGACCGGCTCGCCGGCGAGGATCTCCAGCGCTTCCTCGCCCCCTATCGCACGGAGGAGAACGCCGCCACGCTCCAGCCCGCGGCCACCATCTACAAGAACCGCAAGATCGTCCCCGTCCGCCTCAGCCTCGTCATCCAGGTGCAGTATCTCCACCCCGACAAGCTGGTCGCCGCCAAGGTCGCGAACCTCTTCCTCGACGAATACATCAGCTACAACTCCCGCCTGCGCATCGAGGACTCCATGAAGGCGGTGGACGATCTCAAGCTGCGCGCCGACCAGCAGGGCAAGCGCGTCGAGGAACTCGCCCGCTCGCTCCAGCAATACCGCGAGAAGCACAACCTCGTCTCCCTCGACCAGCGCAAGGACATCGTCACCGACAAGCTCAAAGCCCTCAGCACCCTCGTCACCCAGAACAACGCCCGGCTCAAGGAAGCCGAGATCCGCTGGAAGCAGGTGCAGGAGAAGCCGGCCGGGTCGCGGGAGTTGCTCGATCTGCCCTTCGTCTCCGGCCAGCAGCTCATCGGCCAGTTGGTCCAGCAGGTCGCCGCGCAGAAGATCGTCATCGCCCAGCTCCGCGAGCGCTATCGCGACCGGCACCCGCGGATGATCGAGGCGGCCAACTCCCTGGCCCAGACCGAACTCGAGCTGAACCGCGCCCTGGCCTCCGCCTCGGCCATGATCGAGGCCGACTACCAGACCAACCTGCGCAACGACCGCGAGGCCCGCTCCGCCCTCGCGGCCCAGGAGAGCGAGTCGCTCGAGATGGATCGCTTCGGCGTGGATTACACCAACCTCCTGCGCGAATACGAGATCAGCGAGCACCTCCTCCAGAGCACGCTCGCCCGCATGAAGGAGACCTCGATGAGCAGCACCATCGAGACCCAGAGCGCCCGCGTCATGGACCGCGCCGCCCCGGCGTTGAAGCCCGTCTCCCCCAACATCCCGCTCAACCTCGCCCTCGGCTTCCTCGGCGGTCTCGCCCTCGGCACCGCTTTCGCGTTCTTCGTCGCCTACATCGACGACCGCGTGAAGAGCTCCTTCGACATCGAGTCCGTCATCGGCCTGCCTCTCATCGGCATCATCCCCGAGATCAAACGCATGGAGCAGCCCGAGAAGGCCCAGATCGTCATCAACAACCGGGACAAGACCGTCTCCGAGGCCTTCCTCACCCTGCACTCGGCCATGCGGCTGAAGGACGAGAGCAAGAACGCCCGCGTCATCCTCACCACCAGCACCATCCCGGGCGAGGGCAAGTCCTTCACCTCCACCAATCTCGCCCTCACCTTCGCCGCCCACGGCGAGCGCGTCGCTGTGGTGGATTGCGACCTCCGCAAGCCGAACATCCACAAGTCGTTTCGCGCCGAGAATCTCAAGGGCGTCATCGATGTCTGCGCCGGCACGATGACCCTCGACGATGTCATCGTCCGCGACATCCATCCCAACTTCGATATCGTCCCCGCCGGCGGCCGGGCCAAGAACCCGACCCAGATCCTCAACAGCAAGAACTTCGAGATCATGCTCTCGGACCTGCGCAAGCGTTACGACCGCGTCTTCATCGACACCCCGCCGCTCGCCGCCGTCAGCGACGCGCTCATCGTCCTCCCGCTCTGCGACGGCTCGCTCTTCACCATCTACTTCAACCGCGTCCGCCGCAAGGCCGCGCAGTTCAGCGCCCGCAAGCTGCTCGAGGTGAACGTGCCGTGCTTCGGCGCCGTGCTCAACGGCCTGAACCTCGCCGTCTCCGGCTACTACTACGCGCAGTATTACGACAAGTCCTACAAGGACTACTACGTCACCATGGCGAAGCAGGATGCGGAGGAAGCCCCCCGCGAATCGCCGCAACCCGCCGCCGGCCCCCGCCGGCGCTGATCAGATCTTCGCCCGGCTCGCCGCCCGGCGCAGCCGGTCGTTGATCGCACCAGCCAGCGGCCCGGCCGAATCCGGAGCGCGCTCGATGAACGCCCGCTTGAACCCGCGCCGGTCCAGCTCGCGCAACACGCGGTAGAGCGCCCGGGCTGCTTCCTCGCCCCGGCGGGTTCTCGTCAGCCAATACACGTCCCTGCCGGCTCCGGTCGTCCGGGCGGGTTTTCTGAAAAAAACCAGGGCGGTCCCGGCCGGTCGCATGATGTGGACTCGCCGCATCTGGACGGCGGACACGAGCCGCAGCGGCGTCCGCGGACTGTAATGCCGCGGCATCATCCCCGGCGCCAGCGGCTGGTCTTTCCCAACTCGTCCGGCCTGTCGCACCGGCCCGCCCTTCAGCACGGCCCGCAATTGCAGTGCCGTGATCGAGCCCGGGCGCAGGATGCGCGCGCGTCCGGGGGACCGCAGGTCCACGATGGTCGATTCGACACCCACCGGACACGGCCCCCCGTCGAGAATCCATTCGATCCGGTTTCCGAGGCCGTCGCCCACATGCGCGGCCGTCGTCGGGCTTACATAACCGAACGGATTGGCGCTCGGCGCGGCCAGCGGCACGCCGGCGAGCTTGAGCAGGCGCCGCATCACCGGATGGGCCGGGCAGCGCAGCGCCACGGTGCCTCCGCCGGAGGTGACGATGCCGGGCACGATCGGCTTCTTCGGCAGGACGATGGTCAGCGGCCCCGGCCAGAACTTTCCGGCCGCACGCCGGGCTGCGTCGTTCCACCCCGCCAGCTTTTCCGCTGCGGCGAGGTCCGGCACATGCACGATCAGCGGGTCGTCCGCCGGACGGCGCTTGGCTTGGAAGATTTTCCGGCAGGCCCGGGCGTCGAGCGCGTTGGCGGCCAGCCCGTAAACCGTCTCCGTGGGCACCGCGACCAGCCCGCCGCGCCGCAGCACGGCCGCCATCCGGCGCAACTGGGCGAGGGTGGGCGGGAGGATGCGGGCTTTCATCTGCCGACAAAAAAGCCGGAGCGGTCGCTCCGGCTCAATGGCGAAGTCTGCGCGGGGCGCTTACTTCATCACCAGCATCTTGCGGGCGTTCTTGATCGTGCGGGTGACCTTGCGCTGCTGCTTGGAGGTCATGCCGGTGTATTTGCTCGGCAGGATCTTGCCCGTGTCGGTGATATACCGGGACATCAGCTGGGGGCTGGTGAAGGGAAATTGTTCGGGGGTGAGGCTCTGCTCTTGCTTGGGCTGTTCGTTGCTGCTCATGATTTGGAAAAGGGGACAAGAGGTTGCTGCCGGTCGGGACCCTGTCAACGGGCATTTTCCAGTTGCCAAAGAGCCTTTCGCGTCCTGTTTGGAAAGTGGTTAGTCCCCGTAGCTCAAATGGATAGAGCACGCGTTTCCTAAACGTGTGATCCCGGTTCAATTCCGGGCGGGGGCACCACCCGCCGTCGCTTTCGCGGGGCGAAAGCTAGGGCGAGGGGTCTCGCCGAAGCTTGTGAGACGGAGGCGGACAACCCCTGCCGGGGTCATCACATCCCGCTCTTGAACGACTTGTGGTCCACCGTGCCGCTCGCGCGCACCGCGGCGAGGGCTTTGGCGTATTCGGCCAGCACCTTCAGGGCATACCGCAACCGGGCGCGGACCAAGGTGTCCTCCTTGGCCAGGTCGGCGGCGGCGTCGGGCGCATTCAGATTGGCCCCGACGTGGTGCACGATGACGTGTTCGGGAATCCAGCACAGCCGGTTGTTCTTGTAGCCGCTCATTCGCAGCTCGGCCACCGGGTAGCTGCCGCCGCAGCTGGCCGACACCGTGACAATCAAACCCGGCTTGTGCCCGATCTCGTCTGCCGTGCAGTTGAGCAGGAAATTCTTCACGCCCGGCGTGGCCATGCCGCTCCACTCCGGCGTGCAGACCACCAGCGCGTCGGCCGCCTGCAGTTGCGCCGAGATGGGATCCCACAATTCGTCCGGCGCGCCGCCGCTCGCCTCGTCCCACAGGGGCAGAGGATTGCCGCTGAGGCTGAAGAGGTGTGCGGCCGCTTTCATTTCGCCGGAGACGACCGTCTCGATGTGGCGCGCCACCTTGAGCGTCTGCGCGTCCTTGCGATGACTGCCGTTGAGGATGAAGAACTTCATGCGCCACCTATGCCCCGGGCCGGGCTTGCTTGCAAGCGGCCATCCCCCCAACCTCCGCCCGTGCCCAACGTCTTCGGCAAACTCTTCACCATCGCCACCTGGGGCGAGAGCCACGGCGCCGCCGTCGGCGTGGTGATCGACGGCTGCCCGCCGCGCCTGCCGGTCACCGCGGCGGAGATCCAGGCCGAGCTCGACCGCCGCCGGCCGGGCCAGAGCGACATCACCACTCCCCGCAAGGAGGCGGACGCGGTCGAGATTCTCGCCGGCATCCATGAGGACCGCACGACGGGCGCGCCGCTCTCCCTGCTCGTGCGCAACACCGACGCCCGGCCCGGCGCCTACGACGAGATGGCGCTGAAATACCGCCCGTCGCACGCCGACTACACCTACGCCGGGAAATACGGCCACCGCGACCACCGGGGCGGCGGCCGTTCCTCCGCGCGCGAGACCATCGGCCGGGTCGCGGCCGGCGCGGTGGCGCGGAAGATTCTGAAATTGGCCGGCGGCGTCGAGATCCGCGCCTTCGTCACGCAGATTCACGACATTTCCGCACCGCCGGTGGCGAAGATCCCGACGCTTGCGCAAGTCGAGGCCAATGCCGTGCGCTGCCCGCACGCTGCCACTGCGGCCAAGATGATCGCACGCATCAAGCAGGTGCGGAGCAAGGGCGACTCGGTCGGCGGCGTCATCGAATGCCGCGTCCGCAGGCTGCCCGCCGGGCTGGGCGAGCCGGTGTTCGACCGGCTCGAGGCCGACCTCGCCAAGGCCATGCTCTCGCTGCCGGCCACGAAGGGTTTCGAGGTCGGCAGCGGTTTCGCCGGCACGAAGCTCAAGGGTTCGCAGCACAACGACCCGTTCGTCGCCAAGGGCGGCCGTGTGCGCACGACAACCAACAATTCCGGCGGCGTGCAGGGCGGCATCTCCAACGGCGAGGAACTGGTCTTCCGCACGGCCTTCAAGCCCACCGGCACCATCATGCTGCCGCAGAAGACGGTGGATGTGCGCGGGCGCAACACCGTGCTCGCCGCCCGCGGCCGGCACGACCCGTGCGTCGTGCCGCGCGCGGTCGTCATCGTCGAGGCCATGACCGCGCTCGTGCTGGTGGACCACTGGATGCGGCACCACGCGCAGAACCGGTTGTTCAGGTTCTGAGCCTCGGAGTGGCGAAGCCCCTCCCGGCCTCGAATGGAGTGTCACGTATTACGTGACACTTCCGCTCCGGAGGTTGTCACCTATTAGGTGACAAGCCAGAGTATGCCGTGTCCGGCGCACAGGTGAAATCCCGGATTGTCTTTTCAGCGGTTTGCGCCTCCTTGCGGACGCATGGGTTCTTCGACACCGCAGGCCTATCTGATTCTGGGCACGCCGGGCGCGGGGCGCCGCGCGGTGGTGCAGGACTTGATCGAGGGTGGACTCGCTCCGGACGAGCAGGCGCTCGTCCTGCTGGCGGAAGGCGAGAAGCCCGTGCCTGCGGACGCGGCCCTGGCGAAGCTGAAGAACACCGAGGTGCGCCGCTGGCGGTGGCAGACACCCGGACTGCCGGACCAGAAGCTCGGATCCGCCTCCACGGTGTTCCTGCTCGCCGACCCGCTCGTCGCCCCGGTGGACCAGGTCGAGGCGCTGAAGCCCTGGCTCGCCGCCCACGGCGCGGAGCTGGGCCGCGTCATCACGGTCGTGGACTGCTCGCTGGCCGAGCAGGAGCCGGCCCTGCTCGCGTGGTTCGAGGCCTGCATCCATTTCAGCGATGTCGTCTTCCTCGCGCGTCGCGAGGGCGTCGCCAACAAGTGGTTCAGCGACTTCATCCGGCATTTCACCGATCAGTTCTTCCCGTGCCATTTCCTCCACCTCAAGAAGGGTGGCATCGAGAACCCCGCGCTCGTGCTCGATCCGACGCCGCGCCGGATGTCGCAGTATTTCGACGAGACCGTGGAACTTCAGAAAGTGGAGATCGAGACCGACGACGAGGAGGACGACGAAAATGAGGACGAGGACACCCCGACCGAGGACCCCTATCTCGTCCGGATGCGCGGCGGCCGGCGGATGAAGGAAGTCCCCGATCTCGGCCGGCATCTGGCCGCCGGCGGTCAGGCCTGACGAGCCTCGTGGTATTCGAGCGGCACGCGCAGCGGCGCGGCGGACAGCATGGCCTCGCTGGCCGCGCGCTGGCTGGCCTTGGTCGGGGTTTCGACCAGCGCCACGCGCTTGATCTCGCCCAGCACGCCGGGGCCGGCGTGCAGCACCAGCGCCGAGATGGCCGAGGCGACGGCGGGCAGGGTGGGGTTGAAGGCGGCGTTCTCGGCGCTGCGTCCGGTCTGCACGGTGCCGTCGGTGGTCTCGATGGCGCAGCCGCACCACGCCCCGGAGTAAGGCGCATGGCTGCGGCGGGCCGCGTCGAGCGCCTTGAGCGCGAGGCTGTCCTGGCTCGCGATGCGCAGGTCGGGCAGCGCGTGCCGTGCGCCGAGCGAAAGCGGCGCCTTGTCGAGGTCGCCGGGGCCGAACGGGCGCGGCAGCAGGTCGGTGCCGCTGTGGGTCGGTTCGTCCGGCCGCTCGTTGCCCGGCCAGAACACCCGCGGCTGCTCGCCGGGCGCCAGCTCGTTGATGAACTGCCGGCAGTGCCCGCAGGGCGGCGCGGTCACCGCGATCTTCGCGAGCGCACCGGCGCCGTGCAGCCAGGCGTTGTTGATGGCGGACTGCTCGGCGTGGACGGAGAAGCCCAGCGCGCCGCGGGCGAACTCGAAATTCGCCCCGAAATAAAGCCGCGGTTTCGCCGCGCGGTCCGCGGCGATGGCGCCCACCTGGAAATGCGAGATTGGCATGACCGAGTAGCACTTGGCCAGCGGCAGCAGCCGGAGCATGAGCGACTCGAGGCTGCCGCCCAGCGCCTCCAGCAGTTGCGCGACCGTCGCCGCCGGCAGGCCGCCGTGGTTGCGCCGGACCTTCTCCAGGGTCGGGCGCACCTTCTCCGGGAATCCGGCGAGCGCGTTCGGCCAGTCGATCGGGTCGGGCAGTTTGGTCATGGGCGGGGGCCGACTACAGCCGGAGGACCGGGCCGGGTCAACGGCGGGGTTGGCGCGACGAAAATACCCCGCCCGGTTTCCGGCGGAATCACGCGGCCCGCTTGCGCTACACTCGGGACATGATAAATCTGGAGCCTTTCCCCACCGTGACGACCCTGCCCACGCCCCGCACCATGTATCGCGCGCTCGCCCGCCGCGACGCCGCCTACGAGGGTGTCTTCTACACCGGGGTGAAGACCACGGGCATCTTCTGCCGGCCCACCTGCCGGGCCAAGAAACCCCGCCCGGAAAACGTCGAGTTCTTTCCCACGCCCGCCGAGGCCCTCCACGGCGGCTACCGGCCGTGCCGGCTGTGCCGGCCGATGGATGCCACCAAGCCGGTGCCGCCGTTGATCGACAAGCTGCGCCGCCTCGTCGAAGAAGCCGCCGACGGCCGCGTGACCGACAAGGAGCTCGCCGCGCTCGGCATCGAGCCGTCCACCGCGCGCCGCCGCTTCAAGGCGTATCACGGCATGACCTTCCACGCCTACCAGCGCGCCCGCCGGATGGGGCTGGCCCTGCGCGACGTGAAGGCCGGCAAGCAGGTCATCGAGGTGCAGCTCGACCGCGGCTACGAGTCCACCAGCGGCTTCCGTGAGGCGTTTGCGCGCATCTTCGGCCGGCCGCCGCGCGGAGCGAAGTCGGCTGCCGTGCTGCTTGCCCGGCGCATCGAGTCGCCGCTCGGCACGATGCTCGCGCTGGCGGACGACGCCGGGCTGCGGATGCTGGAATTCGTGGACCGCCGCGGACTCGAGCGCGAGATCGCCGGACTGCGCCGCCGGCTGAAGTGCGCCGTCGTGCCGGGCGACAGCCCCGTGCTGGCCGAGACCGCGCGGCAGCTCGCGCGCTATTACGCCGGTGAATCGCTGGCCTTCGACCTGCCGCTGGCGCCGGTCGGCTCGGACTTCCAGCGCCGGGTCTGGGCGGAGTTGCAGCGCATCCCGCCGGGCCGCACGCGCAGCTACGCGGAGATGGCCGCCCGGCTCGGCATCCCGAAGGCGCCGCGCGCCATCGGCCGCGCCAACGGCTCCAACATGCTCGCCCTCGTCATCCCGTGCCACCGCGTCATCAACGCCGACGGCTCGCTCTGCGGCTACGGCGGCGGCATCTGGCGCAAGCAGCGGTTGCTCGATCACGAGCGGAAATACGCGGGCTGAAGGCGCGGCGTGTTGCCCTCAACACGCCTCGACCCAACGCGTTGGGGTCAACGCGTTCCACCACGCGAACAAAACTCTTGCGCCACCTAGGGCCGGGCCTATCCATGCTCCTTCCGTTTTTTGCCCAGGTGGTGGAATTGGTAGACACGCAGGTCTCAGAAGCCTGTGCCTAACCGCATGGAGGTTCGAGTCCTCTCCTGGGCACCATTTTGATCAAGCCGCTGATTCGAAAGAGTAAGCGGCTTTTTTGGGACTCCTTCAGCTGATCAAATCCTGGATCAGCGGCTCCGGCTTGGGCGGGGTGAGCGAGAAGGTGATGGCCTCGCGGAGGAGTGCCTCGGCCTTGGCGGCGCGGGCGTCGTCGTTCGCGTGGAGCGTGCAGAGGCGGGTGCCGGGGGCGACGGGTTCGCCGATCTTGATGAGGTCGGCGATGCCGACGGCGTGGTCGATCTTGTCCGTCACGGCGGCGCGGCCGCCGCCGAGCGCCATGATGGCGTGGCCGCACTTGAGCGCGTCCACGCCGGCGATGAAGCCCCTCGCATCAGCCGGAGCCTTGACCTCGATGAGCTTCTTCGCGGTGGGCATCAGCTTGTTGTCGTCCACCACGCGCGGGTCACCGCTCTGTGCGGCGCACATGTCCCGGAACTTCCGCAGCGCGGCGCCGCTGACGATGGCGGCTTCCATCTTTGTGCGCGCCTCGGCCTCGTTTTCCGCTGCGTGGCCGAGGATGAGCATGTGGCCGGTGAGGGCGTAGGTGACCTCCATCAGGTCGGCGGGGCCGTTGCCCTTGAGGCATTCGATGGATTCGATGACCTCGACGGTGTGGCCGGCGGCGCGGCCGAGCGGCTGGTCCATGGCGGTGAGGAGGGCACGCACGGGTTTGCCGGCGGCGCGACCGACCTCGACCATCGCGCGGGCGAGGGCGAGGGCCTGCTCCTTCGACTTCATGAACGCGCCCTGGCCGAACTTCACGTCGAGCACGAGCGAGTCGATGCCTTCGGCGAGTTTCTTGCTCATGATGCTCGCGCAGATGAGCGGCAGGCATTCGACTGTGCCGGTGACGTCGCGCAGGGAGTAGAGCTTGCGGTCGGCGGGCACGACCTCGGGCGTCTGGCCGATCATGGCCATCCCGACCTTTTGCAGGATGGAGTGGAACTCCGGGATGCTGAGCTGCACGCGGAAGCCCGGGATGGATTCCAGCTTGTCGAGCGTGCCGCCGGTGTGGCCGAGCCCGCGGCCGGACATCATCGGCACCTTCACGCCGCAGGCCGCGGCAAGCGGGGCAAGGATGAGCGAGACCTTGTCGCCCACGCCGCCGGTGGAATGCTTGTCCACCTTGGCGCCGGGTATGTCGGCGAGGTCGATGATCTCGCCGGAGCGCATCATGGCGTCGGTCAGCCAGGCGGTTTCCTGCGGCGTCAGGCCCCGCCAGAACATGGCCATGAGCAGCGCGGCGGCCTGGTAGTCGGCGAAGGTGCCGTCAACCACACTGCGGGCGAAGAACTCGAGTTCGGCTTTGGTCAGCGCGCCGCCGTCGCGCTTCTTGATGATGATGTCCTGCGGAAAAAAGGAGCGCTGGCTCATGGGAAGCGGCATTCAACCGCCCGGCGGTCCGGCGTGCAAGCCTGCCCGGCATTCGGCGACGACGTCTTTGGGCACAAGCCGGACGGCCAGTATGACCAAGATCGGCACGATGATCGCATCATCCAGATGTCCGAGGACGGGGATGAAATCGGGAATGAGGTCTATCGGCGTCACTGCATAGACCAGCGCCAGACCCAGCAACCAGCGGGCGGCCCGGGGTGTGCGCGGGTGTCGCCATACACGCCGCCAGAGCTCCGCTTCGGCTTGGAAACGGGTGCATAACTGTCGCAACCGGTTCACGGGCGATGGGGCTCGGAATGCACCGGACTGGAGGCCAGCGCGGCGCGGATGACGCCGGACTTGGCGGCATAGTAGAGCGCGAGCCCGCCCTGATAGACGAAAGTCACGAGCACGAGCGTTACGCAGACGATGATGTTCATCAACCGGAGGAGCAGCGGCCGGTCGATTTCGGGGTCGAGATCGGCGGCCTGCATCTGGCTCGTCACCTGGGCTTGGGAAAATGCCGGCAGTTCCGACCACAGCGCGTCGGCGTCGAAGTGCCTCCAGCGGAACCACGCGTAGGCCCACCCCACGGCGAGGAGGAGGAACTGCGCGCCGATCATGCCGCGGAGGCCGCGGGCATCGTCGCGCCGGAGCCGGGCCTGGCCTCGGAGTTCGAGCAGGCCGGCCAGGGTGGCGAGCACCCCAAAACCGGCCGTGGCCCAGTGGGCTTGCGCCAGCGCGGCGACCGTGCTGAGCCCGGCCACGGCGGTCACGCTCCAGGCGTTTGCCCGGGAAAGCGCGAGCACCCGGGCGAGGGTTTTGCCGGGAAGCGGGGGCGGCGATTTTGGCATTTCCGATTCTGGATTCTTCGCTTCGCTCAGGATGACACCGGGGACCATGCCGTCACGTTCCAAAAAATCCTGGCCGTTCCGCATCGAGTATCCGCCCGAGCTGCCCATCAGCGCGCGGGTGGACGAGATCGTGACGGCCATCCAGCGGCACCAGGTCGTGGTGCTGGCGGGCGAGACGGGCTCGGGCAAGACGACGCAGATCCCCAAGATGTGCCTCGCGGCCGGCCGCGGGGAGCACGGCCGCATCGGCTGCACCCAACCGCGGCGCGTGGCGGCGACCTCGATCTCCCGGCGCGTGGCCGAGGAGCTGGGTGTGCCATGGGGCCGCGAGGTGGGCTGCAAGATCCGCTTCGCCGACCAGACCTCGCGCGAGACGGTGGTGAAGTTCATGACCGACGGCATGCTGCTGGCCGAGTTGCAGGCCGACCCCGACCTGCGCGAATACGACACGCTTATCGTGGACGAGGCGCACGAGCGTTCGCTCAACATCGATTTCATCCTCGGGCACCTGCGGCGCCTGCGCCTGCGCCGGCCGGACCTGAAGATCGTCATCACCTCCGCCACGATCGACACGGCGGCGTTCTCCAAGGCCTTCGATGGCGCGCCGATCATCGAGGTGTCGGGGCGGGTCTATCCGGTGGAGGTGATCTGGTCGCCGTTGGAAGAGATGAAGCCGGAGGACGCGGACACGTTCACCTATCTCGACGGCGCGGTGGAGGCGGTCCGGCGTGTGCTCGAGGAGAGCGCACAGGGCGACATCCTCGTCTTCCTGCCGACCGAGCGCGACATCCGCGAGGTGGCGGACGTGCTGGAGGGCGGGGCGGCCGGCCGGATCGAGGTGGTGCCGCTGTTCGGCCGGCTGACCAACGCCGAGCAGCAGCGCGTGTTCGCGCCGTCGCCCAAGCGAAAGGTTGTCGTCGCCACCAACATCGCGGAGACCTCGCTCACCATCCCGGGCATCCGGTTCGTGGTGGACAGCGGACTGGCGCGCGTCAGCCGCTACACGCCGCAAAGCCGCACGCGCCGGCTGCCGATCGAGCCGGTGGCGCAGAGCAGCGCCGACCAGCGCAAGGGCCGGTGCGGCCGCGTGAGCGACGGCGTGTGCATCCGGCTGTTCTCCGAGCAGGACTTCAACGACCGGCCGCGCTTCGCCCAGCCCGAGATCCAGCGCAGCAACCTGGCCGATGTCATCCTGCGGATGAAGGCGTTCGGGCTCGGCGACATCGAGGAGTTCCCGTTCCTCAACGCTCCGCCGGCGCGCGGCATCCGCGCGGGCTACGCGCTGTTGGAAGAATTGGGGGCATTGGCGAGGGGTGGGGCGCGACCGCCGGGCGCGCCGGTAGAAGATCGTGAAACGGCGGGCCCAGCGGTCCCGCCCTGCCAAGAATACCAACTCACCGACCTCGGCCGCGAGCTGGCGCAACTGCCGGTGGACCCGACCGTCGGCCGGATGATTCTGCAGGCGCGCACGGAGGGGGCGCTGCGCGAGGCGCTCGTCATCGCCGCCGCGCTCAGCATCCAGGATCCGCGCGAGCGCCCGCTCGACGCGCAGGCGAAAGCCGACGCCGCGCACCGGCGTTTCACGCACCCGGATTCGGACTTCCTCACGCTGCTCGCCATCTGGGAGGCGTATCACGACGAGTTCGAGCGGATGACGCTCGGCAAGCTGCGGAAGTTCTGCACGGCGCATTTCCTGTCGTTCCTGCGGATGCGCGAATGGCGCGATGTCCACGCGCAGTTGGAGGACTTGTTCCGGGAGCGCCCCGGGTTCAAGGCCTCCTCGATCCATGACGGCTGTAGGTCGGGCTTAATGCCCGACACGAAGCGAAAACAGTCGGGGATAAACCCCGACCTACAGTTCGGCACTCCCGCCTACGCGGCGATCCACCGCTCCATCCTGACCGGCCTGCTGGGCAACATCGCGACGCGCGGCGACGAGGGCGGGTATCGCGCCACGCACGACCGCAAGGTCGGGATTTTTCCGGGGTCGGCGTTGTTCGAGAAAACCGAGTCGAGGAAAGGTGGCGCGCCCAGCGGTCGCGCGCTACCTGGCAAAGCCAAGGCGGCAAAATGGCTCATGGCGGCGGAGATCATGGAGACCGGGCGGGTCTATGCGCGGACGTGCGCGCGGATCGATCCGCAGTGGGCGCTGGAGCTGGGCGCGCATCTGCTGAAGCCGTCGCACAGCGAGCCGTTCTGGAGTCCCGAGGCCGGCCGCGTGCTGGTGAAAGAGCGCCGCCGGCTCCACAACCTCGAGCTGGAGGTGCGGTCGGTCGGCTACGGGAAGATCAACCCTGCCCAAGCGACGGAGATTTTCATCCGCGAGGGGCTGGCCGGCGACACGGTGACGTGGCCGTTCGACTTCATCGCGCACAACCGCCGGGTGCGCGAGCGGATCGAGGCGGTGCTGACCCGCGCCCGCAGCGCCGGCTACATGAACGTGGACGAGGCGGTGTATCGGTTTTATGCGAGACATCTGGCGGTTGTAGCCGGGGCCGATGGCTCCGGGCCGGGGTCACCGACCCCGGCTACAGCGATAAGCTCCGTGCCGGAATTGGTGGACTTCGTGCGACACCGGCAGACCACGGAGCCGAAGTTCCTGTTCATGTCCGAGGACGACCTGCGGCTGCCGGAGGATGTCGCGCACACCGCGGCGGATTTCCCGGAGGCCCTGCCGCTGGAGAACCGGGCCCTGCCGCTCACTTATTCCTACAAGCCGGGCAAGGAGGACGACGGAGTCACCTTGCGCGTGAGTCCGGCGGAGGCGGAGAAACTCACGCCGGCCGCGCTCGATTGGGCCGTGCCCGGACATCTCCACGAGAAAGTCGAACTAATGCTCAAGGCGCTGCCGAAGGAGCAGCGGCGCGGTTTGATTCCGCTGGCCGAAACCGCGCAAAAGCTCGCCGGCGAGCTGGCGCTGATCGCCGCGCGCCAGCCGCCGCCCACACTGGCCGAGGCGCTGGCTGAGACCTTGACGGAACGGCTCGGCGCGCGGATCGCGCCGGGCTTCTGGACGGGCAACCCGCTGCCCGACCATCTGCGGGTGCGGATCGAGGTGGCAGACACTCAAGGAAAGGTGCTCGGCGCGAGCCGGGAGTTGTCCGGCTTGCAGAAGCAGTTGAGCGGCCGGGCGCGCGAAACCAGCCGGCGCGCGGAAAAACACGACACCAAGGCGTGGCAGGCGGCCCGGACCAGGTGGGAAACGCCGGCGATGGCGGAATGGAGATTCGGCGACCTGCCGGACACGGTGGCAGTGGCGGAGAATGCCGGCGTGCCCGTGCGGGCGCATCCCGGCCTGCAGGCGCTGGCCGGCGGGACGGCGGTGCGGCTGTTCGCCACGGCGGAGGAGGCCGCCGGAGCCACGCGCGCGGGGCTGCGGCAGTTGCTCGATGCGGCGCTGCGGCACGAACTCGGCTGGTTGGAAAAGAATCTGCGCGATCTGCGCCAGCTCGGGACGCTCGCGGCGACCCTGGCACCGCTGGAGACCTTGCAGAAGCACGCGCACGCCGGCATCCGGCGCTGGGTGACGGGGCGCGAGGTGCGGCCGCTGCACGCGAACGTGTTCGCCGACGCCGTGGCCGCGGCCAAGGCGGACCTGCGCGGGCTGGCGCCGAAGCTCATGGAGCTGCTGCGCGAAATCCTCGGGCTGCGGCTCGCCCTGCAGACGCACAAGACCCCCTATCCGGGCCTGACCGACGATCTGGCGGAATTGCTCCCGCGCGATTTCGTGGAGACGACGCCGTTCGGGCGGCTGAGCGAGCTGCCGCGCTACCTCAAGGGCCGGCAGATGCGCGCCGACCGCTGGAAGCGCGACCCGGGCAAGGACTCGGCGCGGGCGCGAGAGCTGCAGCCGTTCGTGCAGGCGGTCAAGAAGCTCGGCGCGCGCGCCGGCGGCTTCCGCTGGCTGGTGGAGGAGTTCCGCGTGAGCCTGTTTGCGCAGGAGCTGGGGACGGCGGCGCCGGTCTCGGGCGTGAGACTGGAGCGGGCGCTGCGCGAGCTCGTGGCGGGCAAGTCCGCGGCGCCGGAACCGCCGCCCGCGGCCGCGCGGCCGGTGTTGTTGCCGGCGAAGGGGAGGACCGTGCTCAAGAGCCTCGGCGCGCTGGGGAATTTTCCGCGCTGAGCGAGCTTTGGGGTTGTGGGCGGGTGAGTTCGCGGTAGTTTGGCCGCAATCCAAATCACCCCATGAACACTTCGATAGCCACCCTGCTGGAGCAAAAAGGCGGCGCGGTGCATACGGTGCAGTCCACGGTCACGGTGGGCGAGGCCGTGCAGGAAATGAACCGCCACAAGGTCGGGTCGGTGCTGGTGATGAACGGCCAGCGGCTGGCCGGCATCTTCACCGAGCGCGACGCGCTGGTGCGCGTGGTCGGCGCCGAGCTCGACCCGCGGCTGACGCCCCTCACCAAGGTCATGACCGCCAACGTGCTGACCGTGCCGCCCACGACGACGGTGCAGCAGGTGATGGACCTGTTTGCCGAGAAGCGCTGCCGGCACCTGCCGGTGATGGACGGGGGCAAGCTGCTCGGGTTGATCTCCATCGGCGACGTTTCCCGCTGGGTGGCGAACATGCACCGGGCGGAGGCGGAGTCGCTCCGCCAGTATATCGCGGGCGGGCTCTCGACGTGAGGCGGGCCACCGCGGCGCTGTTCCTCGTTCTGGCGGGACTGTGCGCCGGGTGCAGCGTCATCGGCGCCACCGCGGGTGCGGTGACCTCGGTCACTGCCGCGACGGTCTCCACGGCGGGCAAGGTGACCGCGGCCACGGTGAAGACCACGGGCCGGGTGGCGGGCGCGGCGCTGACCTCTTCGGGCGAGGTGACGGCTGGGGGATTGGAGGCTGCCGCCAGTTTGTCGCGAGCAGGAATGGTTGTGGTGGTGGACGGCGGTTCCGGCGCCATCACCGAGCTGCCGTGGGAGGAGGGCATGAGGCTGGCGGCGACGATGGAGGCCGCGCGCGTGTCCGGCCCGATGAAGGCGCTGAAAATATACCGGCAGGGACAGATCACGCGGCTGGACCGGGTGCAGAGCGCGCCGCAGCTCGCCTTGCTGGCAGGCGATGTGATCGAGCTGGCCCGCTGAAGGAATCCCCCCGCGATCCGCTGGGGGCCAAATACCCTTGCGGGCGGCGCAGGGCGCGTGTTTTCAAGAGCCGATGTCCGCGCCGAGTCCAGCCCGCCCAGCCCCGGAGGCGTCGCACGATGTCGAGCTGAAGGTCGAGGCGGAATTGATCCGGCTGCTCTACCGGACGGCGGGCTTCGGGCTGTTCTCCAACTGTGTGCTGGCGATCGTGCTGGTCGCGGGCGTGTGGGGCTATTTCCCGGCCGGGCAGCTGCGCGTCTGGCTGGTCGCGATGCTGCTGGTGAGCGTGGCCCGCCTGGGGATCAACCTCGCGTTCGCGCGCCTGGCCCCGCGCGATGCCGAGATGAAGCGCTGGCTGCGGATCTTCTACCTCGGGCTGGTCATGTCGGGCTGCCTGTGGGGCGTGGCGGGCTGGATGTATTTCCAGACCACGGAATTCCTGCCCCGGTTCCTGGCGGGCCTGATCATCGCCGGGTTGAACGCCGGCGCGGCGCGCACCCTGGCATCGGTGCTGCCCACCTTCGCCATCTACCTGGCGACGAGCCTGCTGCCGGCGGCGGCCTTCTTCGCGCTGAGCGGCGAGCCGGGCGGCTGGACGCTCGCTCTCATCTTCGTGACCTACGGGCTGTTCCTCATGCGGACCGCGCAGCTGCACCACGGCGACCTGCAGCGGCTCTACCGGCTCATCTTCGAGAACGAGGACCTCGTGACCACGCTCAGCGCCGCCAAGCAGCGCGCCGAGGCGGCCAACCAATCCAAGAGCGAGTTCCTCGCCACCATGAGCCACGAGATCCGCACGCCGATGAACGGCATCCTCGGCATGCTGCAACTGCTCGACGATTCCCGGCTCGATGAGGATCAGAAGGCGCATGTGGGCATCGCCATGCGCTCGGCGGACACGCTGCTGCATCTGCTGAACGACATCCTCGACCTGGCGCGCATCGAGAGCGGCAAGCTGGAATTCGAGGACATCGAATACTCGGTCGAGGAGGTGATGGAGGAGGTCGCCGCGCTTTTCCGCCCGCGGGCGGAGGCCAAGGGGCTGGCCTGCCACCTCCACCTCGAGCCGGGGCTGCCGCCGGCCGTGCGGGGCGACCCGATGCGCCTGCGCCAGGTGCTGCTCAATCTCGTGGGCAACGCGGTGAAGTTCACCGAGCGGGGCAGCGTGAGCATCCAGGTGGAGAAGACCTATGCGGACCAGCAGGCCGCGGTGCTGCGGTTCCGCGTGCGCGACACGGGCATCGGGATGAGCGCCGAGATGCAGGGCCGCCTGTTCCAGAAATTCACCCAGGGCGACAGCTCGACGACGCGCCGCTACGGCGGCTCGGGGCTGGGCCTCGCCATCTCCCAGCAACTGGTGCGGCACATGGGCGGCGACATCCGCGTGGGGAGCAACCCGGGCAAGGGCTCCGAGTTCTACTTCGACCTGCCCATGCCCATCGTGCCAGCCACCGGGAAGAGCCGGGAGCAAACGCCGTCCGCCGAGCCGCCGCAACTGCATGGCCGGGTGCTCGTGGCCGAGGACGATGCGGTCAACCGCCGGGTCATCGAGATCATGCTCCGGCGGCTCGGGCTGGACGTCGAGCTGGTCGAGAACGGCGCCGAGGCGGTCGAGCGGGCGATGCACGACGGCTGGGACGCCGTGCTCATGGACCTGCAGATGCCCGGGATCGACGGACTGGAAGCGACCCGTCGCATCCGGCGCCGCCTCGAAGGCCGTCGTCCTTTGCCCGTCATCGCCCTGACCGCGAACGTGCGCGCGGAGGACCGCGCGGCCTGCCGCGAGGCGGGCATGGATGATTTCCTGGCCAAACCGGTCCGGCAGGAGCACCTGCACACCTGCTTGTCGCGCTGGATCGGCGGTAAGAGCGGCGCGAGGGCCGAGGCGGTGGCACGGTCCAAGGCTGGCGGCTGAAATCGCGTTTTACCCTGTAACTTCTGGCGGCGCGGGGGGTTCTAATGCCAAAGACCATGAAGAATCCGCTCTTGCTGCTCACGCTGGGCGCGCTGCTGGCGCTGCCCGTTTCGCTCTCCGCCAAGATCGTCCGCACCGAGGACCGGACGTTCACCGTCCAACCCGACGGCCTGCTCAAGGTCGCTACCCAGGGCGGTGACATCATCGTGAAGACCGCCGACATCGGCGAAGTCCGCATCACCGCCCGCAAGACCATCCGCGCCTCGACCGAGAAGGAGGCCGACGAGCTGCTCGAGCCGCTCACGCTCACTTTCGAGCAGGGGGACGGCGGCGTCACCGCCGAGGCCAAATACGAGAAGAAAGGCACCTGGGGTTGGTTCAAGAACTGGCCGCCGGTGCAGGTGGACTTCCTCGTGACCGTGCCGAGCCGCTACCATGCCGACCTGCGCACCTCCGGCGGCGACGTGGAGGTGGGCAGCCTCACCGGCAACGTCAAGATCCACACCTCCGGCGGCGACATCCGGCTGGAGCGCATCGACGGTGGGGTGGACGCCGGCACCTCCGGCGGCGACGTCACCCTGCGCGAGGGCACCGCCCGGGCCAAGGTGCATACGAGCGGCGGCGACATCCGCATCGACCGCGCCGGCGGCCCGGTGGAGGCCAATACCTCCGGGGGCGACATCGTCATCAATTCCGCGGAGAAAATCGTGCGCGCCCACACGAGCGGCGGCGACATCCGCGCGGTGCTGACCGCGCCGCTCGACGCCGATTGCTCGCTGGGCACCTCGGGCGGCGACGTCACCGTCAGGTTTCCCAAGGCCGCCGGCTTCCAGCTCGATGCCAGCACCTCCGGCGGCGGCGTGGATGCCACGGGCCTGACCATCACCATCGAGAAAGGCGGGCTGCGCAAGAGCCGCCTGGCCGGCGCGGTGAACGGCGGCGGACCCGTTCTCAAGCTCCGCTCCAGCGGCGGCGACATCAAGCTGCGCGGCGAATAATTTCACCAGGCAAACCAAAGTGTGTGTGCAGGAAGCCAGCGCGAAAGCGCTGGCTTCTCGCTTGGATGATTTGAAAACGAGCAAAAGCCTCCTTGCCTGTCATTCTGAGCGAAGCGAAGAATCCAGTATCATCATAGTTGCCCACATCGAGTGGGATCCTTCTCCCGCCACGGCGGGATCAGGATGACATGACATGCAATTGATCGACACGCACACGCACCTTGAATCGTTCGCCCGGCGCGGCGAACTGCCCGGCATCCTCGCGCGGGCGAAGGAGGCCGGGGTCGGCGCTATGATCACCATCGGCACGGACACCGACGACTGGACGCTCTACCAAGGCATCGCGGCGGAACATCGCGGCATCGTGCATCATACCGCCGGGCTGCATCCGTGCAGCGTCGGCGAGGACTGGGCGGAGCGGGTGGGGCGGCTGGAGGGACTCTGGGGTGGAGCGCGGCCTCGGGACGCGCTCAGTGCCAAGCAAACGCGCCCGGAGGTCGCGTTCCACCCGGTCGCGCTCGGCGAGACGGGGCTGGACCGGTTTCACCTGCCGAAGGATGACACCACGGCGGCAGAGCGGATCTTCGGCTGGCAACGGGCGGCGTTTGCCGAGCAGATAAAGCTGGCCGGACGGCTCGGTTGCCCGCTGGTGGTGCATTCGCGCGGGGCTTTCGGTGAGTGCGTCGAGATGATCGACGCGGCCGGTTTCGACTGGCGCCGGGTGGTGTTCCATTGTTTCACCGAGGGGCCGGCGGAGATGGCGGAGCTGACGAAGAGGGGAGGGTTCGGCTCATTCACCGGCATCATCACCTACAAGACCGCCGACGCCATCCGGACCGCGGCAGTGGCGCAGGGGCTGGACCGGTTGATGCTGGAGACCGACGCGCCCTACCTGACGCCGATGCCGCACCGGGGGAAACCCAACGAGCCGGCCTATGTGCGGCACACCGCAGAGTTCTGCGCCGGGTTGTTCGGGGTCGGCCTGGAAAGGCTGGCCGAGGTCACGACGGCGAATGCCCGGGTCTTCTTCGGGCTCTCAGGCGGGATCATGCAGTAGAGGACTGGCTTCACCCGGCATGTCGGCAACCAGAAGGTGGAGCGACTTGCCCCCAAGGCGCTGCCGAGCGTTCGCTCGCCAACCAGCGCGTTGAGGGCAACGCGCACCACCTCCAACTGTCTGGGTCCGGTCGAGCCTCACGCCTCGTCGAACTTCTTGGCGAAGAGGGCCTCGAGTTCGTCGAGCATCTGCGCGGCATCGTCCCCGGTGGCGATGAACTTGACCTTGGTGCCTTTGGCGGCGGCCAGCATCATTAAACCCATGATGCTCTTGCCGTTAACCTGCTCGTCATCCTTCTCCACGAAGACCTCCGACTTGAACTTGTTGGTCACGCGGACGATCATCGCGGCCGGCCGGGCATGGATGCCCATCTTGTTCTGCACGAGCAGCTCCTTGGTGTGGGAGGCAGGTGCGCCGGCGTTGGTTTTTTCCATTGAGGTCGGATGTTGAAGAGGGAACGCTAATTGTGAAAGCTGCAAAGCCTTGCAATACCAAAGCTGATGCCCGCCTTCGCCATCATCGTGCCCTGCCGGTTGGAGTCCACCCGCTTCTCCCGCAAGCTGCTGCATCCGGTTAAGGGCAAGCCGCTTGTGCTGTGGGTGGCCGAGCGCATCGCCGCGGAGGCGCCCGATCTGCCGTTGTGGTTCGCCGTGGACCACCCGGCGCTGGCCGAATGCATCGAGGGCGCGGGTTTCCGGGCGATCATGACGGATGCCCGGCACCCCAGCGGCACCGACCGCATCGCCGAGGCGAACCGCATGGTCCGTGCCAGCTACGTGATCAACGTCCAGGCCGATGAGCCGCTGGTCACGGGCGCCCAGATCCAGGCGCTCGCCCAGCTCATCCGGGGCGACTGCCCGATGGCGACGCTATGCACGCCGTTCCGGAGCGCGGCGGACTTCGCCAACCCCAACCAGGTGAAGGTCGTCTTCAGCCCGGCGGCGAAGCGGGCGCTTTATTTCTCGCGCTCGCCCATGCCGTATGCCCGCGATCTGGCCGGCAAGGTGGATGATGCCTGGGTGGCGGCCAATCCGTGCCACAAGCACCTCGGACTTTACGCTTACCAGGGCGACTTCCTCGAAAAATTTGTCGCCACACCGCCCGGCCGGCTCGAGCAGATCGAGAAACTCGAGCAGCTCCGAGCGCTCGAAAACGGCCATGCCATCGCCATCGACGTCACCACCGACCCGAGCATCGGCGTCGACACGCCCGAGGACGCGGCGAAGTTCGAGCAGGCGCTGGGCTAGATCTTCCCCGCCTTGCGCTGCTCCACCATGGCGTGGAAATCGTCGAAGAGCGGGTCGGCATCGTTCGGGCCGGGGGCGGCCTCGGGGTGGTATTGCACGGAGAAGACCGGCAGCTCCTTGTGCCGCAGGCCCTCGACGGTGTGGTCGTTGAGGTTGATCTCGGTGACGATCGCGCCGGTCTGCTCGAGCGACTTCGGGTCGGTGGCGAAGCCGTGGTTCTGCGCGGTGATGGAGACCTTGCCGGTCTCGAGGTTCTTGACCGGCTGGTTGCCGCCGCGGTGGCCGAACTTGAGCTTGAAGGTCGAGCCGCCGAGCGCGTGCGTGAGCATCTGGTGGCCGAGGCAGATGCCGAAGATCGGGTAGTCCGGCAGCAGGCCGGTGACGGTCTGGTGGATGTAGGGCAGGGCGGCGGGGTCGCCGGGGCCGTTGGAGAGAAACACGCAGTCCACGCCGTGCTCGCGCACCTGCTCGTGCGTGGCGGTGGCGGGGAAGACATGCACCTCGAAGCCGTGGCGGACGAGCTTGCGGAAGATGGTGTATTTCGCGCCGTAGTCGAAGGCGGCGACCTTGAACGTCTGGGCCGGCGTCTTCGCGGCGCCGCTGGTGGTGCCCACGGGCAGATACTGCGCGTTGTGGCGGGCGGGATCGCCGGCCGACCACACGTAGGGCGCCTTGCAGGTCGTGTCCTTCACGTAGTCGCTGCCGGCCATGTCCTGCCAGCTCTTGGCGCGGGCGACCGCCTCGGCGTCGGTAAGCGGCAGGGTCGAGAGACAGCATTTCATCGCGCCGTCCACGCGGAGCTTCTTGGTGAGGGCGCGGGTGTCCACCTCGCTGATGCCGGGGATGCCGTGCTTTTTCAGGTAGGTGTCGAGCGACATCGTGCTGCGCCAGTTGCTGATGATCGGCGAGACCTCGCGCACGACGAAGCCGCTGGCCTTGGGGCCGCCGTGCTCCTCGTCCTCCGCGTTGATGCCGTAGTTGCCGATCTGCGGCGCGGTCATCGTCACGATCTGCCCGAAGTATGACGGGTCGGTCAGGATCTCCTGGTAGCCGGTCATCGAGGTGTTGAACACGCATTCGCCGGCGATGGTGGCCTCGGCGCCGAAGGCGGCGCCGCGGAACACACTGCCGTCTTCAAGGGCGAGGATCGCGGGTGCGGGAGCGGACATCAAAGGCCGACGAAAGGTGTTTCCCGCGGCGCTGCCAAGCGCGATCCCTTGAATTGTGGCAACTGTCCCGCACGCCGCTGGGCGTTGCTGTCATAAGCCCCCCGGAGCCGCCGTTTGACACCCCATCCGAACCGGCTATGCCTCGGTGGTCATCATGCCTTACACCGAAGACCGCGCGGCTTGGTTCTCAGGCCAGGGACTCTGGCCGCACGTCCCCGAGGCCGACTGGCGGAGCTGGACGTGGCAGCTCAAGAACCGCATCACCACCGTCGCGCAGCTCGAACGGCACATGACGCTCACGCCGGAGGAGAAAGCCGGCTGCCTGTTCGCCAACCAGAAGCTCGCCCTCGCGATCACGCCGTATTTTTTCAACCTGATCGACCGCGACGACCCGGACTGCCCGCTCCGCAAGCAGGTCATCCCGCGCGGCGACGAGATGGTCGTGTCCTCGGGCGAGATGCTCGACTCGCTCGGCGAAGACGGGCACTCGCCCGTGCCCGGGCTCGTGCACCGCTACCCGGACCGCGTGCTCTTCCTCGTCACCGACCGCTGCGCGGCCTATTGCCGCTATTGCACGCGCTCGCGGCTGGTCAGCAACGCGCAGGACTACAACTTCCATCCCGAATACGAGCAGGCCCTCCGCTACATCGAGGCGCACCCGGAGATCCGCGACGTGCTGCTCTCGGGCGGCGATCCGCTGCTGCTCTCCGACAAGAAGCTCGACCACCTGCTGGGCCGGCTGCGCGCTATCAGGCATGTCGAGTTCATCCGCATCGGTTCGCGCATCCCGGTTTTCCTGCCGCAGCGCATCACGCCGGAGCTGTGCGACATTTTCAGGAAGCACGGCCCGGTCTGGATGAGCATCCATGCAAACCACCCGCGCGAATGCACCCAGGAGCTGAAGGACGCGTGCGAGCGGATGGCCTTCGCCGGCGTGCCGCTCGGCAACCAGAGCGTGCTGCTCAAGGGCGTGAACGACGCCGCCGGGGTGATGAAAGCGCTCGTCCACCGGCTGCTCCGGATGCGGGTGCGGCCCTATTACATCTACCAGATGGACCTCATCACCGGCGGCGCCCACTTCAAGGTGGATGTGCGCAAGGGCATCGAGATCATCCGCGCCCTCCGCGGCCACACCACGGGCTACGCCGTGCCGCAATACGTCATCGACGCCCCCGGCGGCGGCGGCAAGGTGCCGGTCAATCCGGACTACGTGGAGGAAATCACCGAGGACGAGGTGGTTTTCCGCAACTTCGAGGGCAAGGTCTTCCATTATCCTTTGAAGAGCGCGCCCTTGGCCCGGCCTGCGGGCGCTGTCTTGCCCGTGGAGATGCATCTGTAATTATATCAAGGGCAGCGATTAGTGATGTCTAAGAGCGTGGATTCCCGCGCTCCGGACCTTGACGGTTTCTTAGCGAAACAAATTTTCAACGTTTCGGCCCCGGTTGCGTCTATCTCACCGACATCAGTGCATCGTTCGCAGAACGGTCATTGTTTGTAGTTCTTACGGTTTGCTTGGTGTTAGGTCATGCAGGGGCTGCCCGCGAGGGTGGCCCCTTCATGTTTTTTGGGCGGAAGATTTCTTGGGAAAAGATTAAACGTTTTGGCCCCGGCTGCATCTATCCCCTCGTTCAGATTTGGCAGTTCTTATGGTTTGCTTGGTGTTAGGTCGTGCCGGGCGTCCCTTGCGAGGGGCGCCCGGCATGTTTTTGGGCCGGACGCATTGCGCGGTTGACGGATGCGCGGTCTGGCCTAACCATCCGCGTTGCCTGTAGGGGTGTCCTCCGCGGAGGACTGAGATTGCGGCGCGCACGGCCGCTCGACCCTGGAACCTGAAACGGATCATGCCGACGAAGGAAACAGCAGGCGCCGCGAAAAACGCCAAGGGGCGCACGGCGCCCCTTCTCCCGGGAGTCCGGTTCGGGTCGGGCCTCACAACCCATGAACCTCCCGACACGAATCCTCCCTCTCACCTTGGCGGTGGCTGCGTTTACGGCCGTCTGCCATCAAAGCGCGGCAGCCGGCCGCGCCGAGGCCGGCCCCTCCTTCGCGGCGGTTTCATCGAGCAGGCCGGGGTCGCCGACCCCGGCGACAACCTCCGGCACCGCCCCCGTCACGCTCGCGCCGGTCCGGGTGACCGCCGACCTGTGGGAATCGCCGCTCGATCGCATCCCGGCCAGCGTGACCGTGCTCGACGAGGCCGCGCTCCGCGCCGGTGCCGTCCGGCACTTCGGCGACCTGGTGGACGGCATCCCCAACCTCACCTGGACCGGCGGCACCTCGCGTCCCCGCTACCTGCAGATCCGCGGCATCGGCGAGAACTCGCAGTTCGAAGGCGAGACGCCCGACTCCGCCGTGCGCTTCCTGGTGGACGACTTCGACCTGACCGGCCTCGGGTCCATCGCCAGCGCCTTCGACTTGCAGCAGATCGAGGTGCTGCGCGGCCCGCAGGCGGGTGCGTTCGGGGCCAACGCCGCGGGCGGCGTCGTGCGGCTCGTGACCGCCGCCCCCACGCCCTATTGGACCGGCCGCGCCGAGGCGACGGTCGGCGGCGACGCGCTCCGCACCGGCGGCTTCGCCGTCGGCGGCCCGCTCCTCGCCGCCGAACCGGAAAAACTCATGCTGCGGCTCGCCGTGCAACAGAGCGGGAGCGACGGCTTCCGCCGCAACCTCACGCTTGATCGCGACACCAACGCGCGCGACGAGCTTGCCGGCCGGCTGCGATTGACGTGGAATCCCAACTCCCTCTGGCGCTGGGAGGCCGCCCTGCTCGCGGCGGACTTCGACAGCGGCTACGACGAGTTCGCCCTCGACAACAACGGCACCAACACCTTCAGCGACCAGCCTGGCCGCGACGAGCAGCGCACGCTCGCCGCCAGCCTGCGTGGCACCCGCCGGGGCGGCGGCGTCCGCTTCACCACCGTCACCAGCGGCGCCCGCACCCGCTCGCGTTACGCCTACGATGACGACTGGACGGCCGCGTCCTACGCGGGCTTCAGCGACCTGCATCGCAGCCGCTGGGTCGTGAACCAGGAACTGCGCCTCGACGCCGATCCCGCCGCCGGCCGCCGCTGGACCCTCGGCGCCTTTTATTCCGACCTCGAGGAGTTCTCGCGCTACACCAACACCGATCCCGGCAACGTCCGCGGGCTCCGCACCACCTACCGCTCCGCCAACTCCGCGCTCTTCGGCCAGATCGGGCGCGATCTCTCGCCGCGCGCGCGGCTCATCGCCGGGGTCAGGGCCGAGCGCATCGCGCTGGACGGCGACGGGCACGGGACCCGCTTCCGCGCCAGCCGCGGCACCTTCGACCCGGAGGTGGTGATCCGGCCGGCGTTCTCCGACACGCTCTGGGGCGGCAAGCTCACGCTCGAGCACGACCTCTCCGACCACGAACTGGCCTTCGTCTCGCTCACGCGCGGCTACAAGGCCGGCGGCATCAACGTGGACGCGCGCATCGACGTCACCGCCGACCCGCTCGCCTACGCCACGGAGACGCTCTGGAACTGGGAAGCCGGCGTGCGCGGCCACTGGGCCGGCGGGCGCGTCACCGGCGAGGCCACCGCGTTCCATCTCGCCCGGCGCGACACGCAGGTGCGCGACTCCGCCGGCTTCGGCGGCAACTACCGCTTCTTCACCGACAATGGGGGCGATTCGCACGTCCAGGGTCTCGAGGCGTCCGGGGCGTGGTCCTTCGCGCCGCAATGGTCCCTGCGCGGCTCGCTGGCGCTGCTGCGCTCCGGGCTCGAGCCGTTCGCCCTCGCCAACGGCAACGCCGGCGGCGGCCGTGAACTGGCCAACGCACCCGAATACGGCTACACCCTCGGCCTGCGCTACGGCGGCGCCGTCTCCGCCAGGGCCGGCGGCACCGGCGGCTTGTTCTTCAACGCCGACCTGGCCGGTCGCGCGCGGCAGTTCGACTCGAACAACCAGAACGAGGCCCGCCGCGCCTTCCGCACCGTCAACGCCGTGCTGGGCTACACCACCGGCCGCTGGACGGTCTCGCTCTGGGCGAGGAACCTCCTCGATGAGGAATACGACCGGCGCGTGTTTTTCTTCGGCAACGCCGAGCCGGACTTCAGCGAGACCCGCTACGAGAACCGGGCCGACCCGCGCCAGATCGGCGTCACCGCCGCCTGGCGGTTCTGAACAAGCTGTAGGAGCGGCTTTACGCCGCGACCGGTCGGGGCATAAAGCCCCTCCTACTCATGCCCCGCCGTTCCTCCGCTTCCGGTATGTTCCCGCGCGCGCTCCGGCGCACGAAGGCGTTCCTCCTCGCCAACCTCGTGCTCTGGACGGCCATCGGCGGCTGGTTCCTCTTCCAGCCGCGCGAACGGCAGGAGGAGGTCACGCGGCTCGTCGGCAACGCGTTCGACTCGCGCAAGCAAATCGCCGCCCTCGACGTCGCGTGGGACCTCTGGCAGCTCTACTACTCGAAGGACTTCGTCCGCGGCGTCGCGCCGGGCGACAAGACGCATGTCTATGGCGGGGCGCCGCTAACCGCCGCGAAGCATCGCCTACTCGGCAACCTCGGCTACGTCGTCGGCTATAGCGACGAACTGGGCAACCCGCTCTGGGCGGCCTACCGCGTGCGCGACACCGAGCTGAAGGATCCGCCGCCGCGGCCGGAGGCGTTCATCGCGGACTACCGCACGTCCGCGCGCATCGAGTCGCAGCTCTACAGCCGCAGCGATTACGACCGCGGGCACATGGCGCCCAACCATGCCATCGCCACCCGTTACGGGCGCGAGGCGCAGGAGGAGACGTTCCGGATGTCCAACATCTGCCCGCAGCAGCACGCGCTCAACGCCGGCGTGTGGAAGACGCTCGAGCAGCGCATCGCCACCAGCTACCCGGGCCGTTTCGGCGAGGTGTGGGTGTTCGCCGGCCCGGTCTTCGGCCAGCACCCGCGCCGGCTGCACCGCCGCGTCGCCGTGCCGGAGGAATTCTACATGATCATCCTCGACGAGAGCGACGGCCGGCTCCGCGCCACCGCCTTTCTCTTCCCGCAGGAGACGCCGAACTTCGCCAAACCCGACGGCTATCTGACCACCATCGACGAGATCGAGCGGCGCACCGGCTTCGACTTCCTGCCCGAGCTGCCCGCCGGGGTGCAGGCCGCGCTCGAATCCCGCCGCCCGGATCGCGCGTGGTGAGATCCGGTCACGCTGATGCAGTTGAGGTGGAGCGCGGCCTCCGGACGCGCTCTGAACCCGTCCAGAGGCCGGGTTCCACCTTCTATCGAGCTTCGCTCAATAGGCTGTCAGCAATAGGTGGAGCGGATTGCCCTCAATCCGCTCTGAACGCGTTGGGGGCAACGCGTTCCACCCGCGTCAGGCTGATTGGCGAGCCTCGATAAGCGTAATTCAACAGGGAAGGCGGGAACAATAATTGTCCGCAGCCGCCTAGTGCGACTCGAGGTGGCTCATCAGCGTGTGCCACTCGAGCACCTCCTGCAGCAGCGCCTGCTCGGTGCGCCAGACGAGATGCTCCAGGCTGTGCCAGGAATGCGTGACGACGATCTGCTTGTGCGTGGCCTCCAGCAGGTGGCACATCTCGCGGTAGCGCGCGACGCGCCGGTGCAGGTCGTTGATGGAGACGAGCGAGATGAACGCCGCCGCCACCACCGGCAGCACGATGGGCAGGAAATAGAACGCGATGGCCTCCATCACCGGGTCGAGCGGCGCGAGGTGCAGCGTGTGATGCACCGCGTAGGAGGCGGTGAACACGATCGCCAGCAGCGTGCTCGCGGCGAAGCCCATGCGCAGCCGCTTGAGCAGCGGCTCGGCCTGGTCGAGCCGGCGGCGGTAGTAGCGCAACTGGTCGGCCACGCGCGCGGTCCGGTAATTCTGCCGGAAGGTGTCGAGGTTGGCCCGTCGCTCCGGCGCGCCGCGCCGGTGCAGCAGGTGCAGCGAGCGCACGAGCTGCCGCACCTCGGGCAGCTCGAGGTCCTGGAACAGCGCGGCGCGGCGCGGCATGCCCCACGTTGCCAGCGCCGCGCGGCCGATTTCGGCCGCCAGCCGGCAGCGCACCCAGGTGTCCTGCGCCCGGTAATAGCGGATGGCCAGCGCCGCGCCGAGCGCGCCGAGCACGAACAGCAGCTTCGCCCACGGCAGCAGGATGGGGTGCCAGTTGAACGCCAGCCCGGCGGTCGCGATGATCGTGGCCGCGGCGTGGCACAGCACGGTCGAGACCGTGAGGATGCGGAACTGCGGCGCGCCGCGCGAGGCCGCGATGTCCGTCTTGAGTTGGAATCGCTCCACGATGCCGCGCGCGCCCTCGGTGCCCGGGGCGTCCGGCGCCTCGGGCAGGGCGTTCAGGAAATCCAGCTCGGCGTCCCGGGACTTGAACCGTTCGAAATTCTCCCGCCGCACCGCGCCGGTGTCGGGATCGATCACCACCAGCGGCTTGCCCAGCTCGCGCGCGAACGTGACCACGTCGGCCGTGCCGCCGCGCCCGCGCGCCGGTTCGCCGTCCCACAACGCCACGAGCACGTCGCAGGCGTTGACGGTTTCAACGCCGCAATCGAGGTAGGCTTCCTCGCGCGAGCCGCCGGGCGTCATCACGGTGAGCGTCTCGGCCTCGGCGAGGAGCGCCGCGACCTCCGGCCAGGCCTCGGGTGCGAAGTCCTTCTGGAATTCCGCCGGCGGGAACGGCAGCATGGCCTGCCATGCCAGTCCCGCGGCCCGCACCTGCCGGGCGAAAAGCAGGTCGCTGCCCGCGGCGGCCGAGGAGACGCCGATCCATTCGCCTGTTCCTTCGTTCCGCAGCGTTTCCATCGCCTGCTGGAGCCACGCGCCCGCGTGCGCGGCGTCCTTGAGCTGCCGGTGGCCGGTGAACCCGACGACATGAAACAGGGGCAGCGTGGAAGTCTCGATCATGGGGCGGCGCCTCCGACGGGTGCCAGCGGACGTTTGGGCTGGCAAGGCATAAGCTTGATGACCATAAAGCTGCGCCAGTCATGCCGGACCACACAACTGACGCCGCCGGCCGGGCGGTCTTCCTGAGCTACGCCCGCGAGGACGCCGAGGCGGCGCGGCGCATCGCCGAGGCGTTGCGCTCGGCCGGGGTGGAGGTCTGGTTCGATGCCAACGAACTGCGCGGCGGCGACGCCTGGGACGCGCACATCCGGCAGAAGATCCGGGAGTGCGACCTGTTCATCCCGATCGTCTCCGCGCAGACGCAGGCGCGGGCGGAGGGCTATTTCCGGCGGGAGTGGAAACTGGCCGACGAGCGCACCGCCGACATGGGCCGCCGCCGCGCCTTCCTCGTGCCCGTCTGCATCGACGGGACGAAGGACGGCGAGGCCGACGTGCCGGACTCGTTCCTCAAGGTGCAATGGACCCGGCTGCCCGGCGCGCTGCCCACGCCGGAGTTTGTGGCGCAGGTGAAGAAGCTGTTGGAGGTGCAGATGGAGGCGGGGCGCCCTCGTCCCGCAGAGCGCGGTGAGGGCACCGCGCCTCCAAAGAAATCCCTCTCGCCTGTGGTGTTGCTCGGTGCGGCCGGCGTCATCGCCGTCGCGGTCGCCACGATCGTCATCGTCTCCCGCCGGCCCGCCACCCCGCCGATCGCCGCAGGGGCCGAGACCCCGCGCGCGGAGATGAAGCCCGCGGCTCCGCCGGTCGCCGCCCAGGACCCCAAAGCCCAGACCCCGGACCCTTCGCGTCCGCCCCTGGCGGAAGCGAAGTCCATCGCCGTCCTGCCCTTTGCCAACATGAGCGAGGAGAAGGACAACGCCTTCTTCGCCGACGGCGTGCACGAGGACGTGCTGACCAACCTCGCGCTCATCCGCGAGCTGAGGGTCGTCTCCCGCACCTCCGTGCTCGGCTACCGCGGCACGACGAAGCCCATGAAGCAGATCGCCGAGGAGCTGGGCGTCACCTTCATCCTCGAGGGCAGCGTGCGCCGCTTCGGCAACAAGGTGCGCGTCACCGGCCAGCTCATCCATGCCGGCACCGACGAGCACGTCTGGGCCGCCACCTACGATCGCGACCTGACGGACATTTTCGCCATCCAGACCGAGCTGTCGCGGCAGATCGCCGCCGCGCTCAAGACCGCGCTCACCCCGGTGGAGGAGATGCAGATCGCGCGCAAGCGGACGACGAACCCCGCGGCCTACGACCACTTCCTTCGGGCGCGCGACATCTTCAACCGCGAGGGCACGACCATCTCCGCCCGCGACCGCCGCATCCTCCATCTCCGGCAGGCGGTCGAGACCGACCCGGAGTTCGCCGAGGGCTGGTCGGAACTGGCCACGGCGTATGCCTACCGGGCCTTCACCTTCGAGGCGGGCATGGACGACTACCTCGCGCTCGCCAAGTCCGCCATCGAGCGGGCGGAGCTGCTGGCGCCGACCGACCCCGAGGTCCGGCGCAACATCGGCACGTTCCACTACTACGGTCACCGCGACTACGAGAGGGCGCTGCAGGAATACCGCCGGATCGCGCAGGAGCAGCCCAACGACCCGCCGACGATGAACTCGCTGGCGCTCATCCTCCGCCGGCAGGGCAAGTGGGCCGAATCGCTCGGCTACGCCCGGCGCGCCGCCGAGCTCGACCCGGCCAACATCACCTACGCCCGCAACCTGCGCTCTTCGCTCGTGGCGGGTCGGCGATGGGATGAGGCGCGCGCGGTCCAGCGCCGGATCGCCGCCCTGCTGCCCGACGAACCCGATGAGGCCTTCTATGTCGCCCTACACCAGTTCCTGGCAGACGGCTCGACTCGCGAGGGCGACGCGTTCTTCGCGCAACTCGACGAGGCCACGCGCAATTCGCCCCGGCTCATCGAGCTGCGCCGGGACTGGGCGGCGACGAAGGGGGATCTCACCGAAGCGGCCCGGCTCGACCGGTTGCAGCCCTACTTCGACGGCGACGGCACCCCACGCCACGAGCAGGACTTCTTCGCCGCCCACATCCTGTTTCAGTTGGGCGATCGCGAGGGCGCGGTCCGCCGCCTCGGCGACTCGCCGCGCTGGCTCCGCGAGCAGCTCGAACGCGAGCCGCGCAACCCGCGGTTCCTGAGCTTCCTCGCCGACATGGAGTCGATCGCCGGCAACAAACAGGAGGCCCTCCGGCTGATCGCCCGGTGCTGCGAACTGTTGCCGTTTGAGCGTGATGCGCTGGACGCCCCCCGTTATCAGGCGATCCGGGCCGCTATCCTGGCTCAATCCGGCGAGACGGAGCGCGCCTTGGAGGAATACCGCCGGGCGCTGCGCATCCCCAACACCAACTTCCAGGTGGTCAATGTGCATGTGTTGCGCGCGCGGACGCCGGCGTGGGCCCCACTGCGCGGCGACCCGCGGTTCGAGGCCCTGCTCGCCGACCCGAAGAACAACGCGCCGCTTTTCTGACCATGGGCGAACCGACCAAGGCCGTCTTTCTGTCCTACGCCTCCCAGGACAATGAGGCGGCGAAGAAGATCTGTGACGTCCTGCGCGCCGCCGGTGTGGAGGTGCGGTTGGGCTTGGCCACGGGCGGTTGAGTTTATAATCATACTTTACATATAGTCAGACTATATGCCAACTACGATGGCATGATAGACCGTCCCTTTTGGCAGGCTCGCTTGGAACAGGCGTGGGCGGAGGCCCCGATCGTCTGGCTCGCCGGCGTGCGTCGCTCGGGCAAGACCACCCTGGCCCAAAGTCTCGGCCCGGAGCGCAGCCTGTATGTGAATTGCGACCTGCCGGCGACGGAAGACCAGGTGCGCGACCCCGTGCTGTTCCTCCGCCAGTGCGACCGGCCGGTGGTGGTCTTTGACGAAATCCACCAACTGGGTGACCCGAGCCGGTTGCTGAAGATCGCGGCCGACGAATTCCCGAAGCTGAAGGTGCTGGCCACGGGTTCGTCCACCATCGCCGCCAGCAAGAAATTCAGCGACACGCTGACCGGCCGGAAACGGCTCCTGCACCTGGTGCCGGCGCGGACCGGCGAACTCGCCGCGTTTGACGCGACGCTGGACAAGCGGCTCTACCACGGCGGCCTGCCCCCGGCGCTGCTCGCCCGGACCAAGCAGCCGTCGTTCTACCGCGAATGGCTTGATTCGTTCTTTGCCCGCGACATCCAGCGGCTGTTCGCCTTCCGCGACATCAACCGCTTCAACGCCCTGTTCGAATACGTCCTGCGCCAGAGCGGCGGCCAGCTCGAGACCTCCCGGACCGCCTCCGCCCTCGGGATTTCCCGTCCGACGGTGGAGAGCCACCTGCAGGCGCTGGAAATCACGCACGCGCTCACGCTCGTGCGGCCCTTCCACGGCGGCGGGCAGAACGAGATCGTGAAGCAGCCCAAGGCCTACGCCTTCGACACCGGCTTCGTGAGTTTTGCCCGGGGCTGGGATCCTCTGCGTCCGGCGGACAAGGGTCTCCTGTGGGAGCACCTGGTGGTGGAGGCTTTTCAGGCGCGGTGGCCCGGCGAGGCGGTCCGCTACTGGCGCGACAAGGCGGGCGACGAGGTGGATTTCGTGCGCCCGCGCAGCCGCGACGCCGTGGACGCCTACGAGTGCAAATGGGATCCGGACGAGTTCGAGGCCACGGCGCTGCAGACTTTCCGCGAGTATTATCCGAAAGGGGACAACTATCTGCTCTCGCCCCTCACCGGCCGCTCTTATCGGGAAAAGGCGCAGGGCTTGGAATTGACCGTGGGCGGACTGGAGATGTTGGAGCAATCCAGCCCGTGAGCGAATCCTCCAAAGCCGTCTTCCTCAGCTACGCGTCCCAGGACAAGGAGGCGGCGAAACGCATTTGTGATGCGTTGAGACAGGCCGGCGTTGAGGGGTGGTTCGGCCGGAGCGAACCGGTCGGCGGCGGGGTGGAATCAAGGCTTGCTTGCAAAATAGAAAGAGATTTCTAATCGGAAAATGATTGCGCGACACACGACCGCCTTGGTGCGGGCCCGGCTGAAGGACTATCCGGCGGTGGGCCTCGTCGGGCCCCGGCAGACGGGCAAGACCACGTTGGCCCGGACGCTTTCCGCCGTGTATTTCGATCTGGAGCAGCCGGCCGAGCGCATCCGGCTCGATTTGCAGTGGGAGGCGCTGGTGGAGCGAAAAAAGCTCATCGTGCTCGACGAAGCCCAGGCGTGGCCGGAGGTCTTCCCCCGGCTGCGCGGGGCCATCGATGCCGACCGCAAGCGGGTGGGGCGGTTCTTGCTGCTGGGTTCGGTTTCGCCGGCGCTCACCCGGCAGGTGTCGGAATCGCTGGCGGGACGGCTGGGACTCGTCGAACTGGCGCCGCTGCTCCGCGTTGAACTGCCCGAGGTGCCGCTGGCCGAACGCTGGCTCCGGGGCGGATTTCCCGAGGGTGGCGTGGCCGGGGGCGCGCGCTTCCCGCAATGGCAGGTGGACTATCTTACGCTGCTGGCGCAGCGCGATCTGCCAGGGTGGGGGCTCCCGGCCAAACCCGCCATGACAGACCGTCTCATGCGCATGACGGCTGCGGTCCACGGACAGATCTGGAACGCCAGCCAGGTCGGGCAGAGTCTGGGCCTCAGCTACCACACGGTGAACAGTTATCTCGATTTCCTCGAAGGCGCCTACCTCCTGCGCCGATTGCCGCCGTGGCTGCCCAACCTGAAAAAACGTCTCATCCGCTCGCCGCGCGTTTACTGGCGCGACAGCGGGCTGCTGCACGCCTTGCTCGGGGTGCGCGATGGCGCCGAGCTGCTGCGCCAGCCCTGGGTGGGGGCGAGTTGGGAGGGGTTTGTCATCGGGCAGGTGGTGGAAACGCTGGCGGCGCGCGGCGTGGTGGTGGCGCCGCATTACTTCCGCACGACGGATGGATCCGAGGTGGATCTGGTTTTCAAACTGGGCCGCCACCTCTGGGCGGTGGAGGTGAAGCTCACCTCGAATCCGGCGGAGGCCGAGTTCGCCCGCTTCAACGCCGCGGCCGACCTGATCAAGGCGGATCGCCGGGTGCTCGTGGCCCAGGTGAAGGAGACGGTGACCAACGGCCGCAGCGGCGTCGCCTCGTTGTCGGGCCTGCTTGAAATCCTGGCGAAGGAGGTGGCATGAGTTCTGCCGGAAACAAAGCCGTCTTTCTGAGTTATGCATCTCAGGACACCGAGGCGGCGAAACGCATCGCCGAGGCGCTGCGCGCCGCGGGCGTCGAGGTGTGGTTCGACCAGAGCGAGCTGGTCGGCGGCGACGCGTGGGACCAGAAGATCCGCCGGCAGATCGGCTCCTGCGCATTGTTCATGCCGCTAATCTCCCCGGCCACGAATGCCCGGGCCGAGGGATATTTCCGGCTGGAGTGGAAGCTGGCGGTGGACCGCTCGCACCTGATGGCGGACGACGCGCCGTTCCTCTTCCCGATCGTGATTGGCGAGGTGGAGGACGCCGCCGCGCGCGTGCCGGACAAGTTCCGCGAGGTGCAATGGACGCGGCTGCCCGGCGGCGAGGCGACTCCCGCGTTCTGCGCCCGGGTGAGCAAACTCCTCCACGCCGGTGGCGTGGCGGAGAATCCCGCGGATGCACCCGCCGCCGCCCAGTCCGCGCCGGCCGGCCCGACGACCCGACGCAAGTCCGCTTGGATGGGTTACGGCTGGGCGGCTGTCGGCATCGGATTCGCGCTTTTCTACGCGCTGCGGCCGATGTTCCAGGAGCCGCGTCCCAAGCGGGAGAAGACTTCCGTGGAGCCGGCTCCCGTCACCGAGGCCCGACGCCTCACGCAACAGGCGAAGGAACTCATCACCAAGACCGGGCGCGGTTCCAGCAAGTGGGAGGCCGCGGCACTCCTCTGCGAGCGCGCCCTCGACCTCGACCCGACCGACGCCGAGGCCCATGCCCTTGCCAGCCAAGTGGACTCGCGCCTGTGGTTCCATGTCTTCGACCGCACGCCCAGACGCAGCGAGAGCGCCCGCAGTCGTGCCGCCCGCGCTCTCAACCTTGCCCCCGCTTCCTTCGAGTCGCGCCTCGCGCAGGCGACCTTCCTCGTGCTCGTGGCCGGCCGGCCGCAATCCGAGCAGGCCGAATCCGTCCTGCGGCAGTTGCGCCTCGAAGCTCCCTCCGATCCGCGCCCGGTCAACCTGCTGGGTTCGCTGATGATGGCCCTGGAGCGCAACGAGGAGTCCCTGGCCCTCAACGACGACGAGGCGCGCATCCCGGGGAACGAGGCCTTTGGTTTGATGCAGAAAGCCTGGAACCTGCACCGGCTGCGCCGCGTCGCGGAAATGGGAATCGCCCTCGATCGCTCGATCGAATTGCAGCCCATTGCCGGCAGTGTGACGCTCCGGGTTTACTACGATCTGGGCTGGTGGGGGGATCGGGACCGGGCGCTCGCGAGCCTCAATCGTCTGCCGGCTGAGGAACTGGCCGAAGACAACGGCATCTCCGCCGCAGTGCGCGTCCATCGCTGGCGGCGCGACCCCGAGGCCTTGCTGCGCTTTCTCGGCACGGTGCCGCGCGATTGGATTTGGTGGGGCATCCGCGGGCCCAAGGCGGCGCTGACGGGTGATGCGCATGCGAGCTCGGGCCGCAAGATTGCGGCGCAGACCGACTGGCGGAGCGCCCTCGCCCTGGTGGATCGCAGGCTGGCCGAAGCGCCGAACGATCAGAATCTCCTCGAATGGAAGGCTTATCTCCACGCTCGTCTCGGCGACCTGATTGCCGCCCGCGATGCCTACCAGCGCTCCCTCGAGTTCGTGCCTGCCGAACGAGGTTTGCTGGAAATCGAGAAACTCGGCTACATCGCGCCGGCTGACGAGGCGCTCAGCGAGTTGGAACGGCGCGCCGAAAGCACGGTGGCGGATATGGAGGCGAAACGGAGGATGTCGGCGCGCTTCATCTCCGCCGCCGACCTGCGGCTCAATCCGGCCTGGGATCCGGTGCGCTCGCATCCGCGCTTCCAGGCGCTCCTCGCCAAGCTCGACGCCGATCCGCGTTTCTATCCCACCGTCAGACCGGCGCCTCCCTCGGCCGCCAAGGCGGACGACAAATCCGTCGCCGTGCTGGCGTTCGCCAACCTCAGCAGCGACAAGGAACAGGAGTATTTCTCCGACGGCATCAGCGAGGAGCTGCTCAACCTGCTCGCCAAGGTGCCGGGCCTGAAGGTCTCGGCCCGGACCTCGGCGTTTCATTTCAAGAATAAGAACACGCCCATCCCCGAGATCGCGAAGCAACTCGGCGTGGCCTACGTCGTGGAAGGCAGCGTGCGCCGGCAGGGCAACAGGGTTCGCATCACCGCGCAGCTGATCAAGGCCGCCGACGGCTTCCACGTCTGGAGCGACACTTTCACCCGCGACCTGAAGGACATCTTCGCGGTGCAGGACGAGATCGCCGGGCTCATCGCCCAGCAGTTGCAGCTCAAGCTCGGCGGATCTTCCCGCGCGACCAAGCAGGTCAACCCCGAGGCCTACCGGCTCGTGCTGGAAGGCCGGCACTTCTGGCTGCTCCGCACAGGCGAGGGGTTCGCGCGTGCGGAGGCGGCGTTCAACCGGGCGCTGGCCCTGGACCCGGATTTCGCCGAGGCGCATGCCGGCCTGGCGGACGTATGGTCCATCCGGGCCTGGTATCGGCTGCTCGGGGGCGAGCCGGACGCAGCCGACGACCTCAACCGCGGCGATGCGGAGGCGCAGATCGCGCTGCGGCTGGACCCCTCGCTCGCCGAGCCCCATGCGGCGCTAGGGGCCGTGCGCTACAACCAGCGGCGCTACGCCGAATCCGAGAAACATTATCAGGAAGCGCTGCGGCTGAACCCCAACTACGCGTTTGCGCATCATTGGCGCGCCCAGCTACGCGGCAACCAGGGCCATCTGGACGAATCGATGACCGGGATGGCCAAGTCCATCGAGATGGACCCGCTGGCCTTCATCACGCTCACCTCGCACACGCTCTTCCTCGCCTTCGCGGGTCGTTACGAGGAGGCGATCGAGCTCAGCGATCGCGCCCTGGCCCTGCGCCGGGAGATCTTCATCCCGTTGTATGGCAACCGGGCTCTGTTGATGCTGGGGGTGGGGCGCACGGACGAGGCGGTCGCCGCCGCCCGCACGGTGCTGGAGAACCCCCGGATCGAGCCGCGGTGGTGGCTGGATGCGAACGCGATCTACGTATTGCGCCGGACCGGCTTCGCGACCGAGGCTCAGGCGCACGCCGGCCGAATCCGCGCGGGGCTGCCGGAGCGCAGCCAGTTGCACGCCGCGATCTGCGCCGCCGTCGGGTTGCCGCAGGAGGCGGTCGGGCTACTGGCCGCCAACGGGATCGGCTCCACGAGCATCTCCGCCGTATTCTACTCGGAAATCTGGGACGAGGCCCGCGCCACTCCTCAGTTCCTTGAAGTGATCACCCGGCTCGGTTTCGAGGCCGACTACCTGACCGCCCGCGAGACCTTGGTGCGAATGAAAAAGGAACAGGGAACGAAGCGATGAGCAACCCCGGCAAAGCGGTGTTTCTGTCGTATGCGTCCCAAGACGCCGAGGTCGCCAAGCGGATATGTGACGCGTTGAGACAGGCCGGTGTCGAGGTGTGGTTCGACCAGAGCGAGCTCGTCGGCGGCGATGCCTGGGACCAGAAGATCCGCCGGCAAATCAAGGACTGCGCTGTTCGTGCCGGTCATCTCGCCGAACACGAACACGCGGGCCGAGGGCTACTTCCGGCTCGAATGGAAGCTGGCGGTGGACCGCTCGCACCTGATGGCCGACGACGCGCCGTTCCTTTTCCCAATCGTGGTCGGTGACGTCAACGACGCCACCGCGCGCGTGCCGGACAAATTCCGCGAGGTGCAGTGGACGCGACTGCGGCTCGACGAGACGCCGGCCGAGCTGGCGGCGAGGGTGGCGAGGCTGCTGGCGGGGGAGGCTGTAGCCGGCCTCGGTGAGGCCGGGCCGGGGTCGCCGACCCCGGCTACCACGAGACATCGGACAAAAGAGAAATCCGGGTTCGAGAAATGGTGGTGGCTGATCTTCCCGGTCTTCGGGATGACGATGGCCTTGATCCAGACCCTCAAGCTGGCGGGCCGGGTGGCGAAGCTGTTGAGCAGGGAGGCTGTAGCCGGCCTCGGTGAGGCCGGGCCGGGGTCGCCGACCCCGGCTACCACGAGACATCGGACAAAAGAGAAATCCGGGTTCGAGAAATGGTGGTGGCTGATCTTCCCGGTC
>Ga0187894_10000075_pt1 | contig 126057 bp, 105 predicted proteins | sample GBC1701081metaG_FD_136650 | JGI IMG/M metagenome (GOLD analysis project Ga0187894, IMG submission 136650) | White microbial mat communities from a lava cave in the Kipuka Kanohina Cave System on the Island of Hawaii, USA - GBC170108-1 metaG ... | reverse complement strand
GCTTGACGCCTCCCGATCTGCGGCCCACCAGTGCGACACACCTTCGATTCGCTGCAAAACCACCTTGACCCGGATGGCCGCTTTCATAGAAGCCCGCATTTCTCACCAGATTCCTGCTGCGACGAAACCTGGTGAGAAAAGCGGGCTAGTACCCCGGAACACGAGGCCGCATCACGCTACGATTCGAATGCGGCTTCGATGAGCCGTCCGAGAAGCTCGGGCAGCTCACGATCCAGGCGCTGGCGCTCGGTCGGGTCTGCATCGATGTGGAAGGGATTGCAGGGTCCCTGCTCCCCGCCCAGCCTGTAGGGCCCCACCAGCATCACTTCGCCGCGATCCTTGCTCACCACGCACGCCTCCCAGCGGCCACGCCGGAGCTTCACCTGGAAGGCGCGGATGCTCTTGTCGTCGGGCTCCACCGGGCCAATCCTGATCAGATCCAGGTGGGGCGCGCCGGCCTGCCGGACGGCCCGCGCGAACCGCCGGGCGCAGGCGGTCACATCCGCGTGGAGCCGGTCGGCCATATCGCGCGCCGCCGCCCTCCGGTCACCGCGGCCGGCCTCGCGCGCCGCGATGCGCCGTGCGAGATCTTCCAGGCCATCGTCCGGCGTCATTTGCTCGCCGTGGGCTGGGCGCTCCGGGCGATGAGGCGGCGCGCCTCGGAGGCGTGCGAGCTGTCGGGAAACTCGGAGACCAGCCGGTTGAGATACAGCATCGCTTCATCGCCCCGGCTCAGGTTGAGGAGCGACTGACCGAGCTGCAGGTAGACGCGGTCCTTTTTCGAGAATCTCGGGAACTCCTCCAGCAGACGCCGGAACCGCTCGGCGGAGCCGGACCACGAGCGCTGCCGGAAGTAGAAGTTGCCGATCCGGTAGTCATGCTCCGCGATCCGCTGCCGCGCCTCGTCGGCCTTCGCCTCCGCTTCATCGATCCACTCGCTGTCGGGATAGCGCCGCATCACCCGATCGAGCTCCTCGACCGCCTTTCTCGTCTCGCCCTGATCCCTGTCCGGGTTGAGCGCCTGCCTGAGGTGACACAGCCCGAGCTGGTACTGCGCGTAGTCGATCAGCTCGTGGTTCGGGTAGAAAGTCAGGAAGTTGGTATACCGGGACAGCGCCTCCGCCAGGTTCACCAGGCCGCCGTCATGGAAGTAGCTGTCGGCCAGCGCGAGATGGATGCGGGCGACCAGATCGGGAGTCGTGTCGGACCGCTCGAGCGCCTTCTGCATGATGCCGCGTGACTTGTACCAGCTGCCCTTCTTCTGGGCTGCGATCCCGGCGTCGTAGATCTGCTGTCCGGTCATGTCCGCGAACTTGTCTTTCGAGCCCTGGCTCTTCGCTGCGCACGCGGACGGCGCCAGCCAGATCAGCATGGCGAGTGCTACGCATCCGGCATCGCGGAGAGCTCTCATCGCGGCTCTCGCTCCCGGGCCAGCAGGGCGCGCAGCGCCTCGGGCAGGCGGCGTGGCGCACCCTTTTCGTCCGTGGCGGCATGCCGCGTGGCTCCGGTGGCCAGCTGGGTGCCGGCCCGCGAGATCCTGTACGAGAAGGTGGCGGTGACGCGCGTCATATCCTCGAGAATGGTCTCGACCTCCAGCTCGTCATCGTAGCGTGCAGGGCTGAGATACCTGCATGAAACCTCTATAACCGGCATCCAGACTCCGGACGCCTCGAGATCCGCGTAGGTGCACCCGTGGGCCCGCAGCAGCTCCGTGCGGCCGATCTCGAACCAGACAAGGAAGTGGCTGTGGTGCGCGACCCCCATTTGATCCGTCTCGGGGTATCGCACGCGCATCCTGACCGTGCTGCGCACGGCGGGGGCAGGGCCGCCCCCGCGCCCGGGCGGGGTCACCCGCCCGCTTCCAGCGCCGCCATGAGGTCCGCGGCGGCTCGGCGCGGATCGCCCTGGGAGAAAACCGCGCTTCCCGCCACGATCAGGTCGGCGCCGGCCGCAGCCACCGCCGCGATGTTCTGCCGCGTGATGCCGCCGTCCACCTCGAGCAAGGCGCGAAAACCGCCCTGGTCGATCATCCGGCGCAGCGCGGCGATCTTGGCCTGAACCTGCGGGATGAATGCCTGGCCTCCGAAGCCGGGATTGACCGACATCAGAAGCACATAGTCGGCCTGCGGAAGGATCTCCTCCAGCGCGCTGAGCGGGGTGGCCGGGTTGAGCACCACGCCGGCCTGACATCCCCGCGCCTGGATCGCGGTGAGCGTGCGGTGCAGGTGCGCGCAGGCCTCGGCATGAACCGAGATCATGTCGGCGCCCGCTTCCACGAAGCGCTCGACGTAGAGATCAGGATTCTCGATCATGAGATGAGCGTCCAGCCGGAGCTTCGTGGCCCGCCGCAGCGACGCCACGACGGGAGGGCCGATCGTGATGTTGGGCACGAAGTGGCCGTCCATGACATCCACGTGCAGAGTGCCGACTCCGGCCGCCTCCACCGCCCGGATCTCCTCACCCAGCCGCGAAAAGTCGGCCGACAGGATCGAAGGCGCCAGCTGTGGAGCGGCTACGCGCATCGCCATGGGATCAGTCGCCAACCACGAGCGTGATGATATCCCTCTGGCTGACCGGAAAGCCCGCTTCCGGCGTGTGGCGCACGACGACGCCGCGCTTGAGGAAGCCCGCCGGCTCGCGCCGGACCCCCCCGAGCCTGAGGCCGAACCGGCGCGCCATACGCTCGACTTCCTCGAGGCGGCGCTCGGCGAGGTCCGGCATCACGTACACCGCCGGCTCCTGGCCACGCGACACCAGCATGTCCACCGCCCCGTCGGCGGCCGACTCGCCATGCGGGAGAGTATCCTCCGTCGCATCGGGCCACGGCTCCTGGGCGATCACCAGGTCGGCACGCGCGCCGGGCTGGTGGGCAAAGCTGATGGCTCCGGCCTTCAGGCCGCTGCGCTCCAGGGCGGCGCGCGCCCCGCGCAGCGACACCCCCCGCAGCTCGGGAATCCGCGCCGTGAGTGGTCCAAGGCTCAGGGCCACGCGTACCTTTCTGTTGCGCTTGAGCTTCGCGCCCGCGGGAGGGTCCTGCTGCAGGATGAGGTCCTTGGCGATCCGATCGTCGTAGCGGGTTGTGGTGGATTCCATGTACAGCTCCGACTCCTTGAGCAGCTCCGACGCGCGCTCCGGCGTCATGCCGGCCACGTCGGGCACGATCACTTCGCGCCCCACGAAAACGGCGCGCATGGTGAGCACGAAGCTGACGACGAACAGGCCGGCCACGGCGGCGCAGATCACCGCCCCCCAGCCCAGGCGGATCAGGATGCTGGCAAGCCGGATCGGGCTCCGCGGGCCAGGCTCCGCCCCCGGGGGGTTCGCGGGCGCAGTCTGCGGAGGTGACTCTGACATCCGGCGCGCATCGTAGCATTCGCGGCGGGCGCACGGGAGAGGGTTGGCTGCGGGACAGGGATTCGAACCCCGATAACATGATCCAGAGTCATGCGTCCTACCATTGGACGATCCCGCAGCAAGCCGTCAACTCTATCCAGTGGCTTCCGGAGCGTCAAGCGGCGGAGCGTTCCGGAGCGTCAAGCCGTCGCGGCGGGCGCTGCGATGCGAGGCTCCACGATCCTCTCGGCCGCCTCGCGCGGCGTGATCCCCTCGCGGCGCGCCTTCGCGTACACCGACTCCGCATTGGCTCTCACGGTGCCGATGATGCGCGCCACGGCCCGGGGAAGACGCAGGGGCCCCAGCGGCCGGCGCGTCTCCTCGATCTCTTCCGCGCAGGCCGCGATCCCGCCGCAGTTGGACAGATAGTCCACGCTGCACAGAACGCCCCGTTGGTGCAGGTGCCGCTCCGCCTCCAGCGACAGCGGCTTGTTGGCCGCCTCCAGCACGAAGCGCGCGGGCATCCGGCGCGCAAGATCCAGGTCGACCGAATCGGTGCGCGCCGCCGGCACGACGACATCGGCGGGCAGCTCAAAGAGCTTCCGGAGCGACGCCGCGCCCCGCATCACCTGCGCGCCCGGCCGCACCCCGTCGATAATCGAGCGCCCGGCTGCGCGCGCCTGCATCAGGGCGCCGATGTCCAGGCCATCTGGATGGTGGATGACCCCACCGTAATCCTTGAGCGGATCGGGCAGATCGGAGCCGGCCACGATCAGGGCCCCTTCGTGCGCGGCCATGATGGCGAAGGCCGAGCCGACGTTGCCGAACCCTTCCACCGCGATCCGCAGGCCGGCAAGCGATCGAACGCCCTGCAGGTACCCGCCGTCGATGGCCGTTTTCAGATCGGTCAGCACTCCCAGCGAGGTGAGACCCAGCAGATCGATCGGGATGCCCCCTTTGTCGGCGGGCCTGCCGATGGAGCGGCCGGCCTCCTCGAAGATCTGCTGCATGTCGGCCTCATCGGTGAACATGTCGGGGCCGGGGGTGTACTCCGGAATCTGCGACAGAAGCGAGGCGTACCAGGAAATGAGTTCCCTGCGATGCCCCGACTTTTTCGGGAAGCGCGCCGGATCGGCCACCAGCGCCGACTTGCCCCCTCCCAGCGGAAGCATCGCCCCAGCGTTCTTCCAGGTCATCGCGCGCGCCAGATCCACCACTTCTTCGACTTTGATGTCGGGGACCATGCGCAGCCCACCCATCGCCTGTCCGCGGGCGGTGGAGTGCACGACGATGATGGCCGACACCCCGAGACGCTCCTGCCGGGCGACGAGAATCGTCTCGGGACCGTGTGGATCCCGCAGCGCGGCGTATTGATCCGTGGCGAAAGAAATGCTGGTCTCGCCGCTGGTCAGGGTGGCGTCGGGGCGTCGTGCCGGGCTCATCGCACCCCCTCCGACGTGGTCTCCGGGGCGCCGGCCGGCTGCGCTTCGGCCTCGGCGGCGCCGCGCTCCAGCCGCGCCAGCACGCCGGGCAATCCCATCAGGCTCATGACGGCGAAAATCCCCGGGCTGACCATTCGGCCCGTCAGCGCCACACGCGCCGGATGGATCAGGTCGCCGGCCTTGATCCCCTGCGCCGCGGCCAGCCCGCGCAGCGTCGTCTCGGCTCCCGCTTCGTCGAACGTGGCCAGCCCGGACAACGCCTTTCCCAGGGAGCGCAGGCGTTGGGCAACCTGCGGCCCCCGCAGTTGCTTGCTCACTGCGGCCGGGTCGTAGTCGAACTTCTCGGTCAGAAATGGCCTGGCGTCACGTGCGAGGTCGGTCACCAATCGGGATCGTTCCAGCAGGAGCGCCAGCAGCTTCTCGAGCCACTCACCCCGGCCGGCGGCGAGATCGTCGCGCCAGAGCCCCTCGCGCTCCAGGAAGGGGCGCACCAGGGCCACGAGCTCCGAGGGCTTGAGCCGCTTCAGATACTCGCCGTTCATCCAGGCCAGTTTGTCGTGATCGAACACGGCACTGCGCGATGAAACTCCTTCGAACGAGAACCAGGCCACCATCTCCTCGCGCGTCATGAGCTCACGGTCCTTGCCTGGAGACCAGCCCAGCAGAGCGAGGAAGTTGAACAGCGCCTCGGGCAGGTACCCCTGCTCGCGGTAATCGGTGACCGCGACCGCCCCGTGGCGCTTGGACAGGCGCTTCCTGTCATCGCCCAGGATCAGGGGCAGGTGCCCGAACCGCGGCGGGGCGGCGCCCAGCGCGCCGTAGAGCAGAATCTGCTTGGGGGTGTTCGAGATGTGATCATCGCCTCGGATGACGTGGGTGATCCGCATGTCCAGGTCATCCGACACACAGGACAGGTTGTAGGTCGGCGACCCGTCGGCCCGCAGCATCACCAGATCTTCGATGTCGGCGTTTTCGAAGCTGGTCGGGCCATGGACGAGATCGTCCCAGGCTGCGCGCCCCTCCGGGACCGAAAAGCGCAGGCAGTGCGGCTCACCTGCAGAGGCTCTGGCGCGCGCGGCGTCCCGGCCAAGACCGGCGCACCGCCGGTCGTACTTCCAGACCCCTCCCCTGGCCGTCACGGCCTCCTTGCGCGCCTCGAGCTCCTGGGGGGTGCAAAAGCAGACGTAGGCCACCCCGGAGGCCTCCATGGCGCGGGCGCGCTCCACATGCTGCTGCCTGGACGCGGTCTGCATGAAAGGCCCCTCGTCAGGATCCAGACCCAGCCAGGCCAGTCCTTCGTAGATGGCGCGGACCATCTCGTCGGAAGACCGGGCAAGGTCGGTGTCCTCGATGCGCAGGATCAGCGTGCCGCCATGCCGCTTCGCGTAGAGCCAGTTGAAAAGGGCCGTGCGGGCGCCACCGACGTGGAGGTAGCCCGTGGGGCTGGGCGCGAATCTGACTCTGGGGATCTCGGAAGCCATGAGACACCGGCGCTGGCAAGTGGTTTCAGTGCAAGGGATTGGGTAAGAAGCGGGCATTCTAACGGGGCCTCCCCGCGGCGTCAATCGGGCTTCCCGGATGGCAGGCGTGCCCCCCGTTGCTTATGGTCAGCTGTCGGGCGGCCGGTTCAGTTATACTGCCGCGCTTCAAGCCAATCATTGTTCGGGGACACCAGACGATGGGATCGCGCGGAAACAGCAGGAATGGCGCGGGAGGCCGGGTCAAACCTCGGCGCTTCAGGGAGTTGTCCGCGGCGGACCTGCGCTGGACCTGCCGGCCGTCGCAGTACGATTTCAAGACGAAGGACGGCGATGCCTCCTTGATCGGCATCGTGGGGCAGGAGCGGGCCATCCGCTCGCTCAAGCTGGGCATCGAGCTGTACGCCCCCGGCTACAACGTCTTTGTCTGCGGCATCACGGGGACGGGCCGCCTCTCGACGGTCCAGAAGATCCTGGACCAGATCAAGGGATTCTGCCCCCTGCCCCCTGACCGCTGCTACGTCTATAACGCAGCCTTGCCCGACGAGCCCAGGCTCCTGGTGGTGCCCCGCGGGCAGGGCGAGATGCTCCGCGTCTCGATGGAGAAGTTCGTGCGGGAGCTCCAGCATGCGGTCCCCTCACTGCTGGAGAGCGACGGGCACACCAAGCACCGCGAAAGGATCGTCTCCCGCTACGAGGGCGAGGCCGACAAGATCATCGAGAAATTCGAGCGGCGCGCGGAGAGGCAGGGGTTTGCTCTCAAGCGCGTGCGCGAGGGAAACATCAGCCGTCCCGAGCTCTTCCCGATCATCGAGGGACAGGCCATGCAGATGTCCGACCTCGAGAAGGTGACGGCGGAGGGGAAGGTGCCGGCCCGCAAGGCCGAGACCCTCGCAAAGCAGTACCAGTCGCTGCGGCAGGACCTGGAGGTCACCGCGCGCCAGAGCCGCGACCTGCTCTCGCGCATGGAATCGGACATCTCGGAGCTGGAAAAAAAGGAAGTCCGCGCGCTCCTCGATGTGCGGCTGGAGGCCATCGCCGCGCGCTTCACGGGCGAGGGGCACGACGTGGTGTCGGCCTGGCTGCACGATGTCCAGGAAGAGATCGTGACGCACCTGGCTCTCTTCCGGCGCGCTCCGGCCGCGGGGATCCCGCCGATGCAGCCGGGCGCGCCCGCGCCATCTGCCCCATCCATGGACGGGTCGATTGCGCCGGGGCTGGCCGAGCTGCTTTCGAGGCTGCAAGTCAATGTCATCTTCGACGCGCGCCGCCACAAGAGCTGTCCGGTCATCGTCGAGACGCATCCCACCTACCGCCGGCTGTTCGGCGCCTTCGAGAAGGTGCTGGATCAGTCGGGACACTGGAGCACCGACTACACGCGCATCCGCGCCGGCAGCCTGCTGGCGGCCGATGGCGGCTACCTGGTGGTGTCGGCCGAGGACCTGTTCCAGCAGAGGGAGGTCTGGACCGAGCTGAAACGCTGCATGATCTCGCGCTCGCTGGCGATCATGGAGGAGACGACCGGCGCCGGCATCCCCACCATCGCCATGAAGCCCCAGCCCATTCCGCTCAACGTGAAGGTGATCATGATCGGGCTGCGCGAGACCTACGAAGCCCTTCTGGAGAACGAGCCCGACTTCCAGAAAATGTTCAAGGTCCTGGCCGACTTCGACGACGAGATGGACCTCAGCGACAAGTCCATACGGCAGTACGTGGCCTTCGTGCGCCGGGTCTGCAGCGAAGAGGGGCTCGCCGAGCTGGACGACGGCGCGATGGCCGCCGTGGCCGAGTACGGCGCGCGTCTGGCCGGCCACCAGGGGAAGCTCTCCTCGAGGCTGGGCGAGATCGCCGATCTGTTGCGCGAAGGGGACTACTGGCGACGGCATGACGGCAACCACAAGCGCACTCAGGCACGCCACCTGCGCACCGCCATCCGGGAGTCGATCCACCGGCGCAATCTGTCCGCAGAGAAGCTCCGCGAGATGGTGCGGCTGGGCCAGATCTTCATCGAGACGAAGGGCGAGCGCGTGGGCCAGGTGAACGGCATGACGGTGCATCACACCGGCGGCTTCTCCTTCGGGCTTCCCTGCCGCATCACCGCCACGGTGTCGCCGGGCACCGCCGGCATCGTGAACATCGAGCGCGAAGCGAGGCTGTCGGGAAGCGTCCACACCAAGGGCGTGCTGATCATAGGCGGGTTCCTGCGCGGCAGGTTCGGCGCGCGCAAGCCGGTCACCCTCACGGCCGGCCTGGCCTTCGAGCAGTCGTATGGAGGCGTGGAGGGCGACTCGGCCTCCTCCACCGAGGTCTACGCGCTGCTGTCGGCCCTGGCAGGCATCCCCGTGCGGCAGGGGATCGCCGTGACCGGATCGGTGGATCAGATCGGCGACATCCAGCCTGTGGGCGGCCTCAACGAGAAAATCGAGGGGTTCTTCAGGATCTGCCAGCTCAAGGGGCTCACCGGCGATCAGGGGTTCATCGTGCCGGAGGCCAATCTGCGCGATCTGATGCTCAACGACGAAGTCGTCGAGGCGGTCCGCCGCAAGAAGTTCCACATCCACCCGGTGAGCACCGTCGAGGACGCCATCGAGATTCTCACCCTGATGTCTGCCGGCACGCCGGATCCCTCCGGACGGTATCCGGAAGGGACTCTGTTCCGGCTGGTGGACGATCGGCTGACCGCCTTCAACGAAATGGTCCGACGGTACTACCCGTCGGCTCCGCTCTGATCCCGCGCGGAGAGGCCATGCTCCGGGCCCGCGCTCTCCGGACAGCTGCTCTCGTGTGGGCGGGGCTCGCCTGCCTGCAGGCGGCGCCAGCTCACGCGCGGAGCCTCACCAGCGCCCGCGTGGTGACGGCCCACGGCTACGTGTCGCTCGACAGGGTGCCGCCCGGATCAGGCTTCAAGCTCGCCGCCGTAGTGGAGATCCGGCACGGCTATCACATCCACGCCAACAAGCCGACGCTGGACTACCTGATCCCGACGGCGCTCGCGCTCGTCCGGGAGCCGCAGCCCGCGGGGCTGCGCCTCGGCGAGCCGGTCTATCCCCAATGGGTGGAGCAGACCTTCTCCTTCTCCTCGGACGGCAAGCCTCTGCGCGTGTACGAAGGAAAGCTCATCATCGCAGTGGACGCCAGCGCCGCCCGGGACGCCGCCCAGGGAACGCGCACCGTGAGCGGCACGCTCACGGTCCAGGCCTGCGATGACGCCTCCTGTCTGGCTCCAGCGAAGATCCCCGTCGAGTTTCCCGTGGTCATTGCGGCGCCAGGCGAGCCGATCAACGCGATGCATCCGGAGATTTTCGCAGCTCTTCCGGCCGCCGCGTCCGGCGGGCCCGACGGCCTGGCGCGCGATCCGGGCGCCGGCCGCATTGGTGAGTGGATCGCCGAGCTGGGGTGGGGGCCCACGCTGGCTCTCATCTTCCTGGGGGGTCTGGCCCTGAACCTGACGCCCTGCGTCTATCCGCTCATCCCGATCACCCTGGCCTTCTTCGGCGGCCAGGGCGCCGGCAGACCCGGCGCCACGTTCCGCCTCGCATCTGTCTACGTGCTGGGGATGTGCGTGACCTACTCGCTGCTGGGAGCGATCGCCGCCACCACCGGCAGCGTGCTGGGCTCGGCGCTGCAGTCGCCCCTGGCGCTTCTGTTTGTCGCGCTGGTCATGGTCGCGCTGGCGCTGTCGATGTTCGGCCTCTACGACCTGCAGGTCCCGCTGGCGCTGCGGCGCCGGCTGGGCAGCCGGCCAGGGCCAGGCGGGGCTCTCTTCATGGGGCTCACCGTCGGACTGGTTGCCGCGCCCTGCGTGGGGCCCTTCGTCGTCTCGCTGCTGGCATTCGTCGGGCAGGCGGGAAGCCTCCTGCTGGGATTCGCGCTCTTCTTCGTCCTGGCGCTGGGCCTGGGGCTTCCCTACCTGGTGCTGGGGAGCGTCGCCGGCGCAGCCGGAGGCCTGCCGCGCGCCGGGGCATGGATGGTCTGGGTGAAGAAGCTGTTCGGGTGCATCCTCATCGCAATGGCCTTCTACTTCGCAAACCCCCTGCTTCCCGCAGCCTTGGCGCCCTGGACGATCCCGGCCGTGCTGGCCCTCGCTGCGCTCTATCTGGCCTTCATTGAGGGCTCTCCCGTGCGCGGGACCGGATTCCGGATCGCCCGCATCTCCACCGCAGCCGCCTGTGTCGCCGCCGCAGCGTGGCTGGCCTGGCCCGGTGACAGCGCGGCCGGCGTCGTCTGGGAGCCGTTCACAGACGAGGCGCTGGAGCGGGCGCGCGCCGCCGGGACGCCGGTGATAATCGATTTCACCGCTGACTGGTGCCTTCCTTGCAAGGAGCTGGATCACCTCACGTTCAGCAATCCCGAGGTGGTGGCGGCCAGCCACGGCTTCGTGACCCTGAAGGCCGACATCACCTCCGAGCCGACTCCCGCAGTGGCCGCTCTGCGAGACAGGCTGCAGGTGATGGGAGCGCCCACGATCATTTTCATGGATGCGCGCGGAAACGAGATCCTCGATCTCAGACTCACGGGCTTTGAAAGAGCCGCGGAGTTCCTGACGCGCATGGAGCGGGCCCGGGCTTCCTGAACCACCCGAGGCATGCCAAACTACCGATAACCCCGGAGACAAGAATGGCTGATCAGGTCAAGGCGACAGGACTCAAGAAGGGAATGTGCGTCCGGCACAATGGCGAGCTGTATATCGTCATGTCCACGATGCACATCACGCCAGGCAACTGGCGGGGCATGGTGCAGAGCAAGCTGCGCAATCTGCGCAGCGGCAACCAGATGGACCACCGGTTCCGCTCCGAGGATCTCGTCGAGCGCATCTACCTCGACGACACGGAGATGGAGTACCTGTACAAGGACGGCGACGACTACCATTTCATGAACACCGAGACGTACGAGCAGGTCCACCTGAACAAGGACGTCCTCGGCGAGAACATCTACTACCTGACCCCCAACATGAAGCTCCAGGTGGTCTTCCACGAAATCACGCCGGTCGGCATCGAGCTGCCCCTCACCGTGGACCTCAAGATCACCGACACCGCCCCGGAGCTCAAAGGCGCCACCGCCTCCGCCCAGCGCAAGCCGGCTACCACGGAGACCGGCCTCGTGGTGCAGGTGCCTCCCTTCATCGGCGTGGGAGAGTCGGTCCGCGTCTCAACAGAGGACGGCTCCTACCTGGAGCGCGCAAAGTAGACGAATCATGCGGACGGCCCGGGTTGCGCTGATCAGTCTTGCCGCCGCTCAGCTGGCTTGCGCCGGGGATCCGCCTCAGCTCATGCTCGACCACGCGTGGCTCGTGGTCGCGACCGGTGCGCCGGAGCGCGCTGTGCTGTAAAGGCGGGGTTTCTGATCGCGCCCACGGTGAACCGCCATGACGGCCAGGGCACCGCATCGATCACGATCGAATTCCACAATGGATTCTTCGAGCTCATCTATCCCGACCCGACCGTTCCGGTCTCGCCGGAGCTGCAGGCCGCCGCCACGAAGTTCCGCATGAAATCAGGCTGGCGCGAGACGGGCTACTCCCCTGTCGGCATCGTCTTTGCCCGCACGCAAGCGACGCCCGAGGAGCTCCCGTTCGCAACCTGGAAGGTCTCCGCCGCATGGATGGAGCCGGGCACCTTCATCGAGATGCTGACGCCCAGGGAGATGCCCAAGGCAGTGTCGCTCTCCATCTCATCTCATGCCGTGAGTTCGCGAGAGACCAATGAAGCTCTCGCGCGCGACCCGAGCAGGAATTCGATCTCCTGCATCCCAACGGGGCCCGCCGCCTCACGGGATTGCGCGTTCAGGCGCCGGGCGTGGACGTTCTTCCGCCTGCGGCCTCGTACATCGCCGGGCACGGGCTCATGACCTTCGAGACCGGCGATCAGTGGCTGCTCGATATGACTCTGGACGGCGGCGCGCGGGGCACCGCGATGGACTTCCGGCCGGAGCCCCCTGGTGATTCGCCGCTGAGCCTGTCTGATCGGCCGGCGCTCAGTAACGGCCGTTGAAGTAGTCGCTCAGGATCTGCGCGTGGTCGAAGGCGATATCGACGGGCAGCGCGTCGTGGGCAAACCAGCGCGCCTCCGCGGCGTCGTCAGCCCCCACGGGCTGGCCTGATGAGTGGCCTACGAAAACCACGGAGACCTTGTGGCGGCGCGGATCGCGGTGCGGATCGGAATAGACATGGAACTGCCGCACAAGCGTCACGTGGAGGCCGGTCTCCTCGAGCGCTTCGCGCGCAGCGGCCACTTCCACGGTCTCGCCCGTTTCGACATGTCCGCCGGGCAGGGCCCACCCGGGGGGCGGGTACCGTCTGCGGATCAGTACCACCCTGCGCGCGCCGTCCTCGGGGGTGATGAGCACATCGGCGGTGACATCCGGCCCCCTGCGGAGCCTCTCAGGGGAATCTGACATCGCCGCAGTCCTCGCACGTGACGACGAAGAAGCACTGCTTCGCGATCCTGTCGCACAGCGAGTGGACCCGCCGGTGCGACCCGCGGCACAACGGACAGGGGTCATCCGCGGCGGATGCCGACAGATCCTCGTAGTTGCTCGAGAAGCTGGGCAGCACGTCCGAATGGTACTGGCGGAGGCAGTGGGAGCAACTGGCGACGGCGCTCCCCTCGCGATCCGACGCGGTGGCTTGCGCCGGCACCCCCGCCATGATGATCGAGCAGGTGCCGCAGCTCGGACAGACCAGATCGGCCGACTTGGTATCGCCCTGTTCCACCCCTCGCTCCTGCGGAGATTGTAGCGCTCGAGCGGAGATGACGCCGTCACTTGATGAAGGTGATGTCTCCACAGTCGCTGTAGTTGTTGCTCGTATCCACGGCGCGCACGCAGAAATACTGGATGAAGTTGGGCTCCGGATCGGGCGGCAGGTCCCACTCGTACGGAGGCGCGCAGACGCGCCCGGAATAGGTCTGGTAGTACTTCACGTCAGCGGGAGAAGGCTGCCAGGTCGGAATGAGAACGCCTCGCTGGGTGGTCTCCACGAGATAGCAATCGAGAGCGTCCATGGACGGTGAGGGCTCCCATGACATGACGCGGCCGGACAGGGTAAACAGGAGCACGGCAAGATGAAGCATGGGTGGGCGACCTTTTTCAATGCGCGGAACGGGGCTCCGCTGTGGGCAATCGCGGGGAACCGTGGTGCGGGTACTGCCAGCCGTGCGGGGAAGGTCACTCACGACGATCGCGCCGGCGCATCCCGCGGGGGGGGGAATAGCAGGCCAACCTGCGCACTGGCGGAGAGGGGGGGATTCGAACCCCCGACCGGGTTTCCCCGGTAACGCCTTAGCAGGGCGCCCTGTTCAGCCGCTCCAGCACCTCTCCCCGGCGCGCTGTGAGCTTTTGTGTGAAACGGCGCCTCAGCATAGCAGCCGCCGATCCCAACAGGCAAGGACGGCTGCGATAGACTCCAGCGCTTCGATAACGGAGGCGGACACTTGACTGGGCACGATGCAGCACCCGTCCTGGTGACCGGCGCGGCCGGCTTCATCGGAGGCCATGTCGCGGCCAGAATGGCGCGCGCGGGCAGATCCGTCGTGGCGCTCGACCTGCCGGGCAGATCATGGTCTCACCTTGGAGACGCCCTCGTCGATCGCCGCGAAGGTGACATCGCCGATGAAGCCGGCCTGCAGCGCGCCCTGTCGGGGGCCTCGGCCGGCACCGTGGTCCACTGCGCCGCCCTGATGGGGAGCGCGGCCCCGGAGGCAATCCATCGGGCCAATGTCATCGGTACCAGGAACATCGGCGCCTGGGCTGCGTCGGCCAAAGCCACGCGCTTCATCTACCTGTCCAGCGTCACGGTGCACGGGCTGGTTCCCGCGCGCGGCATCGACGAGGACACGCCATTCGCGCGGATCGGGATGGCCTACGCCGACAGCAAGATGGACGCCGAATCCGAGGTGGCCCGCCTGCATCATCAGGGGATCCGCTGGAGCATCCTGCGCCCCGGGGATGTCTACGGGCCGCGCGCAGGCGAGTGGGTCGACAAGCTCGTGAGCGCGATGAGACAGGGACGCATGGTACTCGTCGGCGGCGGGACCGGCCTGGTCAACATCACCCACGTGGACAACCTGACGGATGCCATCCAAGCCGCGCTGGGCACCCCTGCGGCCGCAGGGCGCGTGTACTTGATCACTGATGGCGAGCCCGTCACCTGGAAGCGCTACCTCGAGGCGCTGGCCGCCGCGGCCGGCTGCAAGGCTCCGTCACGCTCGATTCCCGGGTGGATCGCCCGGCCGGCAACCTTCGCGCTGGAGTCTGCCGGCCGTCTGACCGGCTGGCGCCCCCCCATCACGCGGCTGGGGCTCAGGATCCTGACGGCCCGGTGCAGCTATAGCATCGAGCGGGCGCGCCGCGAGCTGGGCTGGTCGCCGCGCGTGACGTTCGAAGCAGGCATGGAGGAGATCGGGCGCTGGCTCAGGGCGCAGGCGGGATCATCCCGCGGCTGAACCGCCACCGGGCGATGCGGAGCTGCTGAGCCGTGAGATCTTCGTCGCAGCGCAACCTCGCATCCACCACTCGGCCGGCTTCAATGATTGGCTCGAGCCGCGGGAAGACGAACGCCGTGGCCCTGGGGATGCCCAGCCTGGCGGCGCGCGCCACGATGTCGCGCCGGATGTCGGGATCCAGGTGCGTGCCGAACTGCTCGAACAGCGCCGTCGCGCCCCGCTCATCCCCCTGCGACTTCATCGTCTGGAGCAGGGCGAGGAGTTCCCCCACGCCGGCGCGGGCCTTGACCACATCGGTGAGATCCACGAAGTAATGCCCGGTGTCGCGGACGATCCGCACGCCGAAGTCCCTGCCCCCGGCCTGGCCCGATGCCCCGCCCCCCTTGACCAGGTACTGCAGGATCAGCTCTCCTCCCCGGCGGTGGGCCTCACGGACGGTGTCCTCGGGGATGGAGCGGTAGCGCGCCATGTGCCCCTGCAGGTAGCCGATGTAGCAGGCACGGATGATCTCCACGCGATCTGCCTGAGAGAAAGCACCGATCTCCACCAGCCGCTCGTCGAAAACATGGTAGAGCGCGACCAGGTCGGAGCGGCATTCCTCCAGCGAGGAGTAGGCCCGGCCGATCAGGCTGCGCGGGTCCGCAGACAGCTCCGGCTCGGCCTGCCCCGAGCCGTGCCCGATCACCTCGTGCATGTAGACGGTCCACCGGCGGCTTTCGTCAAACCACCTGAGGATCGTGTCGTGAAACTGTGGCAGGTAGAACTCCCTGTACAGCGCCTCCTGGACGCGGGGCGAGCGCGCTGATTCGATGTTGCTCAGCACGGTGTTCTTCGAGCCGTGGCGCTCCCTGAGATCGGCGTAGTTAGGCAGGTTGTAGGCGGCCGGAGACGACGGGCCGGCGTCGCCGGTTCCGCAGATCACGTTGACCACGCGGGCCACCGGCGCGTCCATCTTGGTGCGCTTGTATTTGTCCGGCCACGGCATCCGCTGCTCGAAGTAAAGGGCGCTGTCAGCCAGACGGCGCAGCAGGGTGGACTCCGCGGTGAAGTTGACGTTGGCCTCGAACTGGCCGATCACGCCCCGGGGATCGTTGTACTGCTCGATGAATCCATTGATGTAGTCCACGGTCGTCGGGGACTTGATCCAATGGACGCAGTGGCGCCGGTACTCTTCCTCGTCGCCGGTTTCGTAGAACCTCAGCAGAGCATCGAGCCCCTCCCCTTGCGCACCGCTCTCTGCGCAGGCGCGCGCCTGCCTCAGGAAAAAGGAGACCACCTCGAGATCGTCGCCGTACAGTCCGCCGATGCGGTAGACCTCGGGCTCGATCCGTCCGTTGCGCCGTGCGAAGCGGACGTTGAGACGTTCTCTCCATTCCGGAGCAAGCCGCTCGATTTCCTCCGAGGTGATGCCCCGCTCGTAGAGATCCACCGCGCTGGTGGCGATGATGTCGTCTTCCCGATTCTGGTTGGTCTGGATGGGATCGGTGTCCGCATCGAAGATGTGCGGCGCCAGGCGGGACAGCTTGGCGTCGAGGCTCTCGCCGGGGGCGGACCGCAGATCAGCCCCGCGCGCCGCGGCGTGGCGCGCGGCGGCAGCCAGCAGCCCGGGCGTGAGCATCCGGGGCGTGACCTTCGTGTGGTTATCCGGATCGTACTGTCCGTGCCCGATCCAGAGATACTTCAGGTAGTCGTGAACGGCTACCCTCGCCTCCGGATCCAGACCGGACCCATGCAGGTGAATCCGCTCCATCAGCTCCTGGATCTCCAGAGCGAACCGGTGGCACTGCCTCGTGCCGATCCGGTCGCCGGCGATGGCGGCCCGGTAGAGCCACCAGGCCAGCAGGCGCAGGGGCCGCGGGAGATCGTCGAAGCCTGGCGCGTCCACCCCGAGGACCAGGTAGTCCATCCCGTCGGGGCCGAGTCGCTCCAGCTCGCCAAGCTTTCGCTCCTCCTGAGCCTGCTGCCTGGCTGATGTCACGTCGCGCTCACTTGACCCGCTTGATGATGTGATAGCCGTGGGGCGAGGCCTGCTTGTCGAAGTCGGCGATACCGACGTCGCCCACCTTCAGCGTGAATCCCACATTGCCGAAGGCCCCCACCATCTGGGTGCGCGGGAATTCCCCGCTCGCCGGCGGCACGCCCTTGTTCGACATGCCGTAGATGCCGGGGTGTGAGTCATCGGTGTACTGCTTCACGAGGGCGTCGAAGTCCTCGCCCTTCTTTGCGCGCTCCAGCAGCTCGTAGCCCAGCTTCTTGGCATCCTCCTGGGTGCGCTTGATGTCCTTGCCGGGCACCGACCCGATGAAGCCGATCAGAATGTGCTGGACCTGGATGTGCTCCGGCTCGGCAGCCGGCGCGGTCTGCGGCGTCTCGGCCGCCATGGCCGCTGTGGCCGCGGTGGCCATCAGAAGCATGGGAGCGAGAAGTCCGGGCAGGGTTGTCTTCATCGTTTCCTCCTGGAATGATGCGGATGGTGTTGCGAGAGAGCGGCATGGTGAGACGGATGGCCGGCGGAGTCAAGCCGGATGGCCGCGGGCATCCCCGGAGGCAGGACAGGCCGGCCGCGCCCGACGGGCGGAAGGGCGCGACCGGCCTCCATGTGGGCCACCCGCGAGGGGGACGTCTGGGGCGACGTGCACGGGCGACCCGATGGCCTCGAAGTCACTCGCTCGTTGTCGAGCGGACACCCGGCGGCGGACGCGAGTAAATTCGAGGTCATGAACTGATTTCGCCCCCAACATAGGTCGCGTCGTAAAGCCACGCCAGCCGCGTGTGACGGATCTCCGCGCTGTCGGGTTCGTTGTGCGCGTCGGAATTCGAGCCGCTTCTGATCTGCATGGCTTCCGCCCGCCGGGCACCTTCCCTTGCAGGCACGGCTCCGCATGGGTTCTGACGAAGACGCAATCAGTCCATGTAGGTGAGAGGGACGGTGCGGGCCTCGGGGCTTCGAGCCCCTCGGCCCGCCAGATGGGCATTCATTCTGGTGAGCGAGAGTGGCGGAGGGAGTGGGATTCGAACCCACGAGCCCTTTCGGGGCTAACGGTTTTCAAGACCGTCGCCTTCAGCCGCTCGGCCATCCCTCCGCGGCAGAGATTATGCGATCCGATCCTGGCCGTCCATGTAGGGTCGCAGCGCTCCTGGGATGACGACGCTGCCGTCGGGCTGCTGGAAGTTCTCGAGGATGGCGATCAGGGTGCGCCCCACCGCCAGCCCGGAGCCGTTGAGGGTGTGAGCCAGCTCAGTCTTCGTCTTCCCGCGGCGGCGGATCCGGATGCCGGCGCGGCGGGCCTGGAAGGCCTCGCAGTTGGAGCAGGATGAGATCTCCCGGAAAGCCCCGCCATCAGAAGGCAGCCAGACCTCCAGGTCGTGAGTCTTTGCGGCGGCAAAGCCCATGTCGCCCGTGCACAGCGTCACAACGCGGTGATGCAGCCGGAGCCGGCGCAGCGGCTCCTGGGCCGCGCTGGTCATCCTCTCCAGCTCGGCCTCGGATGCTTCCGGCGCGGTGATCGACACCAACTCCACCTTGTTGAACTGGTGCTGGCGTATCAGCCCGCGCACGTCGCGGCCGTAGGAGCCGGCCTCGCTGCGAAAGCAGGGAGTCGCCGCGGTGTACCGCAGCGGCAGCAGCTCCTCGTCGATCACCTCGTCCGCGTGGAGATTGGTGAGCGGCACTTCGGCGGTCGGGATGAGCCAGTAATCGGCTCCCTCGATACGGAAGAGATCCTCCTGGAATTTCGGAAGCTGGCCGGTGCCGGTCATGGTTTTCGTGTTGACCATCAAGGGCGTGAGCATCTCGCGGTACCCTTGCTCGCGGGTCTGCATGTCCAGCATGAAGTTGGTCAGCGCCCGCTCCAGGCGGGCTCCGGCTCCCGACATGACCGCGAAGCGCGCCCCCGCGAGCGTGGCGCCGCGCCTGAAATCGATGATCCCCAACGCTTCGCCGATTTCCCAATGCGGCTTCGGCGTGAAGGGGTACTCCGGTCTGTCGCCCCAGACACGCACGACCGCGTTGTCCTCGGCTCCGGCGCCGACGGGCACCGAGTCGGCAGGCAGGTTGGGGATCTCCATCAGGATGGCCGACATCCGCGCTGCGATCTGATCCAGCCGCGCGTCGAACTCCTTGACGTGCTCGGCCAGACCCTTCCCTTCCTGGATCAGTGCGGAGGGGTCGCCCCCTGCCTTGCGCAGCCTGGTGATTTCCTCATTGAGCTGGTTGCGGCGCTGCTTGATCCCCTCGCTGTTGCGCAGCAGCGCCCGCCGATCGGCGTCGAGCGTTTCGAACGGCGCGAGATCGATGGAGGACCGGCGATCCGCCAGCTTGCGGCGGATCAGATCGAGGTTTTCGCGGACAAAGGAGAGATCCAGCATGAACGACTCATTTCGATGACGTGCGCCGGCTCGATAGAGTGGCCGAGGATAGGCCCTCACCCCGAGGGTGTCAACGAGTCGTGGGCTATACTGTGCGCCCTTTACCGGGTCTCCTGCCCGGTGGACACGGAGCGACGATGGCGATCCGCAAGGCGGTCTTTCCCGCAGCCGGCCTGGGAACACGATTCCTTCCCGCCACCAAGGCGCAGCCCAAGGAGATGCTGCCGCTGGTGGACAAGCCGGTCATCCAGTATGTCATCGAGGAGGCCGTTGCCTCGGGCATCGAGGACATCATCATCGTCACGGGCCGGGGCAAGAACGCCATCGAGGACCACTTCGACGTCTCCTTCGAGCTGGAGAAAGTCCTCGAGGCGCGCGGCGAGCACGACAAGCTCAAGGTGGTGCGCCACATCTCCGACATGATCCGGATCTCCTACACGCGGCAGAAGGAAGCGCTCGGGCTGGGGCACGCCATCCTGACGGCGCGCCAGTGGGTCGGCAACGAGCCCTTCGCGGTCTTCCTGGGAGACGACATCATCGAATCGCGCGTGCCCGCGATGAAGCAGATGATGAAGGCCTTCGCGCGCCTGCAGAGTCCCATCCTGGCCCTCGAGGAAGTGGATCCGTCGCGGACCCGTGACTACGGCATCGTGTCGGTGGCCCGCCCTCGCAGCAGGGTCTACCCGATCAAGGATCTGGTAGAGAAGCCCGAGCCGGCGCGCGCCCCATCGAATCTGGCCATCATCGGCCGCTACATCCTGACGCCGGAGATCTTTCGCCACCTGGAGAAGACCCGCGCCGACAAGCGCGGAGAGATCCAGCTCACCGACGGGCTGCGGTCGCTGCTCTCGGAGCAGTCAATCTACGGCTACCAGTTCGAGGGGACCCGCTACGACACGGGCAACAAGCTGGGATTCCTGAAGGCCACGGTGGAATACGCATTGAGGCGCCCCGACATGGGCCGTGAGTTCCGGGCCTGGCTTAAGGGTCTCAAGCTGGACGGCAGGAAGTAGTCACTTCTTTCCCTGTTCCCCGCCCGACTCCTTTCCCGAGTCCCTGCCTGACTGCCTGCCTGAATCCTTCGCTGCGGGTGCGGACGACTCCGACGGCTTGGTGGTCGACTCGGACTTGCTCTCGGACTTGGAAGACTCCTTGCTCTCGGACCTGGAAGACTCCTTGCTCTCGGACTCACCGCCGCCTTTCCTTCCACCGTAGTCGGTCACGTACCAGCCCGATCCCTTGAAGTGGATCGCGGGTGCGGAGATCTTCTTGCGCAGCTTTCCCTTGCAACGCGGACAGGATATGCGGGGTGGGTCCGAAAACTTCTGAATGACCTCGAAGACATGCCCGCACTTCGTGCACTCGTACTCGTACAGCGGCATGGGCGTCTCCGGGTTGGACCGGCGCAGAAGATAACGATGCCCCTCCGGGGTGTCAAGAAATCGACGTCCAGGTGCCCGCGGAGGGGCGCCTTCTTGATGCCCCGCGCGCACCACCTCTATAATGCACCGCTCCCGCGCGTCACTCATCACATGGACAAGATCAGGATCTCAGGCGGACGGCCTCTCGAAGGCACGGTCCAGGTCAGCGGCGCCAAGAACGCGGCGCTGCCGGCGCTAGCCGCATGCCTGCTGACCGATCAGCCGGTGATCCTTCACAACATCCCGCGCGTGCGCGACGTCATCACGATGTTCCGGGTGCTGGAGCATCTAGGTGGTGAGCCGGCCCAGGAAAACGGCGGCACCGCGCGCATCCGGGTGCAGCGCATCGGTGAGCCCGAGGCTCCCTACGATCTGGTGCGCACGATGCGCGCCTCCGTCCTGGTGCTCGGCCCGCTGCTGGCGCGCACCGGCCGGGCGCGCGTCTCGCTGCCCGGAGGCTGCGCGATCGGCGAGCGCCCCATCAACCTCCATCTGGAAGGACTCTCCCGGCTGGGCGCCGAGGTGGATCTGGTTCACGGCTACATCAGCGCCCGATCGTCGCGGCTTCACGGCGCCGACATCACATTCGCCTCTCGCACCGTGACCGGGACGGAAAACCTCATGATGGCGGCCGCCCTGGCCGAAGGACACACGGTGCTGCGTCAGTGCGCGCGTGAGCCGGAGATCGGCGATCTGGCCGCGCTGCTCACCGGCATGGGAGCCCGCATCGAGGGGGCGGGAACCGACACGATCCACATCGAAGGGGTCGAGACCCTCCGGGGCACCGAGCACACGATTCTGCCCGACCGGATCGAGGCCGGCACGTACCTCATGGCGGGCGCCATCACACGGGGACGCGTGCGCGTCGCCGGATGCGCTCCGGCGCAGCTTGCGGCGCTGACGGATCTGCTCGCCTCGGCGGGCGTGCCGCTGCACATCGACGGCGACGCGATCGCGACGTCACCCTGGAAGGAGCTGCACTCCCGCGACGTGAGCACCGCTCCCTTTCCCGGTTTCGCCACCGACTTGCAGGCGCAGTACATGGCGCTCATGACGCAGGCGGCGGGCGCGGCCACCGTGACGGAGAACATCTTCGAGAACCGTTTCATGCACGCCGGAGAGCTGCGCCGGATGGGGGCCGACATCACCCTCGATGGGCACACGGCCGTCGTGCGGGGGCCCAAACCGCTGTCCGGGGCGCCGCTGATGGCCACCGATCTGCGCGCCAGCGCCTCGCTCATCCTGGCGGCGCTGGTGGCGGAGGGAGTCAGCGTCGTGAATCGTGTCTATCACATCGACCGGGGCTACGAACGGATCGAAGAAAAGCTGCGCGGCCTCGGGGCGGCGATCGAGCGGATCGCCTGAGCAAGGAGAGCCGCATGGCCTCGTCCGACAGCTGCCTGTTCTGCCGGATCATAGCCGGGACCATCCCCGCGCAATTCATCGTGCAGGACGCCAGCGTGGTGGCGTTCGCCGACATCAACCCTCAGGCACCGCACCACATTCTCATCTGCCCGCGGGAGCACTTGCCTTCACTCGACGACGTGGCTCAGCCTCATGAGCCTCTGATGGGACACATCGTGAGCGTGGCGGCTCAGATCGCGCGGGATCGCGGGCTGGCGCCCGGTGGCTACCGGCTGGTGGCCAACTGCGGCGCGGGCGCCGGCCAGTCGGTCTTCCACATACACTTCCACCTGCTGGGAGGACGCCCCTTCAGCTGGCCGCCCGGCTGACTTGACGCAGGATGCGGCGGCTCAGGCGCTGCCGGAGCCGGGGCGCTTGAACTTATCCCGGATCCTGGAGATGGTGCCGGTGTTCTCCTCTTCCAGCTCCTGGTACTTGTAGTAGGAGTAGTAGTTGTAGTGTGAGCCGGCGCTCTCCACGACCTTGTTGAGGATGACGCCCAGGATTCTGATCTTGGCGGTCTGCAGCGAATCCTTGACCTGCTGTACCATCTTGCGCGTGACGCCGCCTGCTTCCGTCACGACGATCGCAGCATCCAGCTCGCTGCCCAGCAGCATCGCATCCGCCACGAGGAGCATCGGGGGGCTGTCAAAGATGACCAGGTCCCCTCGCGATTCCAGATCGGCGATGATCTCCTTCATCGCCTGCGAGTGGAGCAGCTCCGCCGGATTGGGCGGGATGGGGCCCGCCGGCAGGACCATCAATCCGGGGTGCGGCGTCTTGCGGATCACGTCGTCGAGCTTCGCCTCACCGGCCAGCACGGATGTCAGTCCCGACTGGTGCCGCGATCCCAGAATCCGCTGTAACGTAGGGTTGCGCAGGTCCGTGTCCACGATGATCACGCGCTTGCCGGCGGCCGCGATGGCGCACGCCAGGTTGACCAGAGTCGTGGACTTCCCCTCCCCCTTGCGCGCCGACGTCACCATCAGTGAGCGGATCGGCTTTTCAACCTGGGCGAACTTGATGTTGGAGTAGACCCGCGTGTAAGCCTCCGCGGCCTGGTGCGCTGCCTTGCCATCCTGGAAGACAACCTGGCGCGCCTCCTTGAGCTTCATGATGGAGCCGAGATACCCCACCCCGATCGTGTTGGTGATCTCCTCGGGGGTCCGCAGCGTCTGGTCGGCGAACTCCACCAGGAATCCGACGCCGAGCGACATCAGGAGGCTGAAGATGCAGGCCATCACCGCAAGCGTCGCCTTGCTTACCGTCGGGGAGGCGCCCGTGGCGGGGTTCAGGACCTCCGCATTGCCCGGCTGCATCCGCTCCTTGAACTTGAGGTCGTCGAGGCGCTGGCTCCAGATCTTGAAGTTCTCCTGGGCAGTCTGAAGGCGCTGCTGGAGATTCTGCAGCTGCGCATTGGTGGCCGGGAATTGCTCGAGCTCGGAGTTGACCTCTCCGATCTGGCGGGTCCACGAGGCGACTCCCCGCTCCAGGTCTGCGATCTCGGAATCGGTCTTGGTGAGATCCTCCTTGAGATCCAGGAAGACCTCGGGACTCAGGTTGCTTCCGCTTCTGGCGATGGTTTCCTTGAGCCGCTCCTCGATCGCGCGCGACTGCTCGATCAGGTTCTTGAGCGCCGGGTGGCTCTCGGTGTACTTGATCTTCGCTTCGGAGATCTGCGCCTGAAGCTTGCGGTACTCCTCGACGCGCGGATCGGCGAGCTCCATGCCCCCCGTCGCGGCCGTGCGCGCCTTGGACATCAAATCGGCTCTGTGAGCCAGGGCGATCTCAAGCTTGGTGATCTGCTCGCCGCGCGCCCGCTCGAAGCCAGCCACCTTCTCGCGCAGCGTCTGCGTCTGGCTCGTGAGGTCGCTGATGCCCATTCCCGTCAGAAGACTGGAGATCTGGTCCTCGGTGGACTTCACATCGGCGCGTGACGCCTCCTGGAACTCCAGTGCCTGCTGGCGTCCGTCGATGAGCTGTTGATTGATCTTCTCCCGCGTGTACTCCTCGAAGACCTGCGCCGCGACGTTGGCCAGCGTGATCGCCTCCTCGCGAACGACTCGTGTGGCCTTGATCTTGATGAGATCAGGCTCCTGGTACTCGGCTCTGACCGATCCGTTCACCTCGGAGCCGTCCAGCGGCAGACCCTCCTTAAGGAGGGCATCGGCCACACGCTCGGCGAAGCTCAGGCCATTGATGACTGTGGCGTACGATTCAGGCTGGAGGCTCGTGGAGGCTTCCTCGGTGCCGGGGGAAAAGCCGAGCACCGATGGCCTGTAGAAGGGCTGGTTCTTGACCGCGACGTCGGCGACCGCCAGGTACCGCGTGCTGGAAACCGCGATACCCGAAAGCGAAAGCCCTATCACCACCACGAAGACAGAGAGGATCGCCCACTTGCGGCGCCACAGCACCTCGAGGTAGCTCTGAAGATTGATGTCTTCCTGCTGCATGCCACCCCCGAGACCGCCTGGCGGCCTCGTTTTCATCGCGCCTGATCTTTGGTGAGGGCCCTGAATCTACCACGGTGCCGCGAGTTCAACAAGGAAAGCCCGATTCCTGCCGTGTCCTGGTGGTCTCCTGACCGACGATCACGCCGCCCGTCACTTTCGCAGCGCGGCTCAGGACCCGAATACGCGGGCCTGCTCCCCTCCGAGGACCCTCTGCCGGGACTTGGCATCGGCCCCTTCGCTGCGCTGCGCGAGGCCGTCGGGTCCCGGACCCGTGGGTATCCAGCGCAGCACCGGAAACTGAGGAGAATCGGCGAACCGCTGCTTCTGATCCTCCAGGTACCAGACCAGTCCATCCCTGACGACTGAGGCCATGGCAGGATTGAGCGGCTCGGTCCTCAGGAAAAGGAAATAGTGTCCGGGCGCCGACGGCTCGGCGCGCACGGAAAGCACCTTCACGCGTCTCTGCAGCATGCTGGTGAGATCCCCACACATGGACTGCAGATCGCTTCGTGCGCCGAACCCTTCCCGGAATGGTCCGAGCTCGCACACCAGGGTCCCGAACGAGCCGCCAGGCAGAACAGCGCTGCCGGCCACTCGCGGCTTGAAGTACCGGCGGACGGCGTCGTGCGAGCGCTCTTCAGAGCCCTCTTCGAGCCGCCGCTCGACGAACTGGAGGGCGCCGACTCCGATGATCCCCGCCATGGTCAGCAGCACAAGGAAAAGGGACGCGGTCCGGTAGGGAAACTGCGCGATGCTGTATGCAGTGAGCGCCAGGTAGGCGCAGACGAAGTACAGGACGAGCACGACGTTTCGATGATGGAGGCCAACGCGGACCAGCCGATGATGGATGTGCTCGCGGTCCGCATGGAACGGACTCACCCTGCGCCGCGCGCGCCTGACGATCGCGAAGAGCGTGTCGAATATCGGCACGCCCAGCACGATGATCGGCAGGAACAGCACCGTGGCGGTGGTCGCCTTGAAGGAGCCATAGAGGCTGATCACCGCCAGGGTGAATCCGATGAACAGGCTGCCGGTGTCCCCCAGGAAGATGCGGGCCGGATAGAAATTATGCGGCAGGAAGCCGAGCGCCGCACCCGCCATGATGATGCTGGCAGCGGCGACAAAGGAATTGCCCGAGACGGCCACCGCGAACAACCCGAGTGCCGCGATGGCGCTGATCCCCACGGCCAGACCATCCAGGCCGTCGATCAGATTCACCGCGTTCGTGACGCCGACAATCCAGAAAACCGCCAGAGGCACACCGAGCCATCCGACATGCATCGCAACGCCCAGTGGATTGGTGAGCAGATCCACTCTTCCACCCATCGCCACCACGAGCATGGCCGCCACGATCTGTCCGGCGAACTTGATCACCGGCCGGGCGCCGCGCACGTCGTCATAGAGGCCGACGCCGAGAATGATCAACGCTCCGGCCATCAGCCCTGCGTATGCTTTCGCCGCATCCGGCACGGAGCCCATCACCTGGAAATAGATGAGCGAGACGACGCTGAAGGCCAGGTAGATCGCGACCCCTCCCATCAAAGGGATGGCGATCGGGTGCATCTTGCGCTTCTGGGGGTGATCCACGATCCCCAGCGCCAGGGCCAGATTGCGCACAGGCCAGGCCAGGAGATACGAAAGCGCCGCAGAGGCTGCAAATAGAATCAGATAGGCCAGCATGAGCCCTTCCCGGGATCACACCCCTGTGCAAATACTCCCACAGGGGGACGCGGACCATGGTTCGCCTCGGCCGCGCAGAGTCTGGTCGGTGTTTGGCGCCTGTATATACGGCGAACCTACTGCATCGTCAAGTACTTCCGGGCTATTTGATCTACCCCCGGAACCACTTCCGCGAGCTCATTGGAGGCCACCCCCGAGGTGCCACCAGAGGAGCTTGGCGAACTCCAGCGGGACCAGACGCCAACCCTGTGCCGAGCGCCACCAGCGATCAGCGTCCATATAGTAGCTGTCCGAAGCGACGACCGTAACCCTGACGCCGATCGGATCGAGCACATGCCGGAGCACCGCTCTGGCCCTGCGGCAGTGATAGGGAGAGGTGACGACGAGAACGGACGTGTAGCCATCGCGCCGCACAATCTCTCTGACCGTCAGCGCATCCTCCACCGTGGACGAAACCGGAGACTGAGGCGCGAGCAGCGCCCTGTGCGGCACGCCGTGCTGCTCGAGCCAGCGGAATGCCGGATCGGGAAATCCCTCCGGGTCCGTGATCAGGATCCTCGGCGCAAGGCCTTGCTGAAACAGACCCAACGCCGTCTCCGTGCGCTCCGCAGATCCCCCCGAGAGCACCACCAGGAGATCGGCCCGCACCGGCTGGCCGGTCTGAGTCAGCAGCCACACCGTGGCGGGGCGAGTCGCCGCGGTCAGGCACGCTCCCGCGACAACCAGGATCATCAGCCACCGCACGGAAGGCGGCATCAGATTGATGTCCAGCTCATGGTGCCGCGTGCTCTCCTGGGCGGACCGGGCTCTGTTCTCCGGATCGAGCCGGTCTGTATACTCTCCGCTTCCTCCGGGAGGATGCCATACCAATGCATGTCAAAGGCCGCCGGTGAAGGTCGTCGTCCTGGTCCCCAGCTACCGCCGGCCGGACCTGCTGGCGAACTGCCTGCAGGCGATCGAGAAGCAGACCCGCAGACCCGACCAGGTGGTCGTCGTGCTGCGCGACACCGACGCCGCCTCGCGCGCGGCGCTAGACCAGATCCGGGCCACTTCGCCGCTGCCGATCGAGCTGGCGCTGGTCAGCCGGCCGGGACAGATGCCCGCCATGAACACAGGCCTGCGTCAGGTGCGGGGCGACATCGTGTGCATCACCGACGACGACGCGGAGCCCCTCCCCGACTGGGTGGAGCGGATCGAAGCCAGATTCGAGGAGGACCCGGCCCTGGACGGCGTCGGGGGTCGTGACATCGTTCACATCGGGGGCGTGCTGCAGCCCACGCGGAGGGTGACGAGAATAGGGCGCATCTCCTGGTACGGTCGATCCACCGGCAACCACGCACAGGAAAGCGCGTCGCCGCGCCATGTCGATGTCCTGAAGGGGTGCAATATGGCCTACCGAACCAGCCTGGGGATCACCTTCGACGAGCGGCTGCGCGGAGACGCCTACCAGAACGAGGTTGGACTCTGCCTGGGCATCCGAAAGGGTGGCGCGCGCCTGCTCTACGACCCGGCGATCTTGATCAATCATTTCATCGGCACGCGGCAGTTCGGCAGCGAGCGATCCGGACTTGCTCCCGACAGGCTGCTCAACAACAGCCATAATCACCTGCTCGTCCGGCTGTCGCATTTTACAGCCTGGCGCGCGATAACCTACCTCATCTACACATTCCTCATCGGAGATTCCGATACGCCCGGTTTCGTGAGAGCTACGATGATTGCCAGAGGGAATCCGGCGGTGGCTGCGAGAATCCTTGGGGCATCACTCAGAGGCAAGGTGCTCGGCATCCGGGCATGGCTTCACGGCAGCCCTCTGAGTCCGAATGCAGACGTGCGCCACGAGCCACACTCAGGATGACCGGCTGTCGGGTAATCAAAGTTGTTATACATACTCGATGTGGAAGCTCGCCTGCACCCTAATCACGCACCTTGTGAGCTTACCTCAGGTTTCTCTGCCAGAAGTACAGCGCAAGCAAGAAGGCTATGGCACTGGTGCGAGTCCCGCGCTGTCTCTCCTCGTCGAGAATGCCAACAAGCGTGCCGGGCTCCACGACCTCCCCAATGAGTTCATGGCTTTCGCGGAGCGTATCCAAAACCCTATCGCTGCGAAACCATACGGGGTAGCGTGCGAACGGAATGGCAGGGTAACGCCTCTTGCGAAGCCAATAAAGGAATGGAGCCGCGGCCGCCATGCGACTCGCCCTGCCGACTTCCGGGAACTCAAGCAACAGCCGGCAGTTGGCAGCGATGGCGAATCGATGCCAGTTGGATCCGTATTTCCAGCGTCTGGGTAGATTCCAGACGCCGGCGACCCAGTCGCGATCGAGGAACGGCGACCGCCATGCGACGCTCTCCTGATAGAGCTTTACGCCATTTCCCATGAAGTTGCTGACGCGCTGCTCAAGGTAGAACCGGTCAAGTCCGCCCAGAAACTTTCGATGGCACAGCCCAGTCAAGCGTTCGATCCGACTTCGGATACCCGCGTCCGAGAACTCTTGCGAGAACGCGGGCGTAAGTCCGCCCAGCTCTTCTCTCGTGAACAGGCTCGTCTCCATCTTTCGCTTCCAGAACGCCTGCAAGGCCGTGGTTGACATCAGGTTCGTGAGGCTTGCCACTATGCCCTTGTCGAAATAGAAGGTCCTTGCGAATTCGCCATTCGTGCCGACGTAAAAGGGCGCTGCTGGATCGATATGAGCCTTTCTTGGGTAGAGATAAGTGTGCCAGTGCCACGCCCGCTTGGTGCCGTTTGTGAGGCGCGCAATGACATTGCCGTACTCCAGGTAGTCCTCCGGATCGAGGGTAGCCAGCAGGAACGGGAGCCCGAGCACGGTCGCTATCTGCCTCGAGATGAGCACGTCCGTGCTGTCCTCAAATCCCACGGAGAACAGCAGCGGTCTGCCTCCCATCTTGAGTACACTGCTCAAGATAACGCGGGAATCGAACCCAGCTGACATCGAAACGACAGGGTCCGCAGTGAGCCAACGACGTGTCGCTGCGTTAAATGCCTCGAGCGCGTCTTCTGGTCGAGCTGATCGCTGCGGGTACCATGCCTGCAAGTCCTGGGATGCGATGCTCAACTTTCCTCGATAAAAGCGCAGTACACTCCTCGGGGGGACCCTTGAGATCCTGGGATGGAGCGTCTCGTTCTCAAGCGTGAAGTCGAGCAGGGCAAAATCAGCCAACGCTCGCCAGTTCCATGTCCAGGCAAGGCGGGACTTCCTCAGGACGCCGATCACGGTATCGTCGTGGTGGAGCTGACCATCGACAACGGCGTAGTAATACTGGCAAGCGCCGAAATACGATGTGATGATACAGCTCTCACCCGGCCTCTCCAGAACCACCGTGTACTCACCTTCAAGGTCCGTAAGGCCTCCGGGCCCTTCACGCACGAACCGCTCGAGGAAATCCTCTGGATTGACGATGCAGTAGCCGATGAGTCTTAGCTGCCATTCGTTCGGATGCATATGGGCGTTGTCCCACTGAGGGTGACCGTTCTGTGACGCCCGTCCAGCGGGAGCCCGCCCCACGCCGCGCCCCTGCTCCTCCAGTCAACTCACGACGTTCTCGTCGCGTTCCTACCTACTGCCCGCAGGCCCCGGAGGGAACAGGATCGGCCGCAGTGCAACTAGGATCCGAGCTGCAGCCGTAGTTACAACAACCTGACGGACCGCAGGTATTCGTGAATACGCAGAGTAATCCTGCATCCGCGCAATAGTCCACGGGACTACACAGGCACGTCTCTACGGGAGCTGGGATCACCTCCAGATGCCCAATCTTGGGAGCGTAGATTGTGTTGCCCAGCATCACGCCCGGCCGCCAGGCCGCACCATCGAATAGCCCGGCTACAACATTCAGGGTGTCGTACTGCTCCGCGTACTTGATCCTCGCGCTCGCCGGGGTCGAAACATCAAAGAGCTTGACTCCATAGTCAGTAGAGCCGTCGCTTTGCGCGAGCAGATAGGGATTATTCGGATCCGAATCGGCCCAAACTGCTGCATTCGACCAGTTGTACCATCCCAACCGCGCCTCGACATAGGGGGCAGTTCGATTCGCGACATTGATCACTGTGACGCCGCTCGTCTGGCGCCAGGTGCATCCGTCTGGCTTGTTCTTCTGCAACCCGTTATTAATGAATAGCCGATTGTTCTTGTACGCAACATTGATCCTTGTATCATCCAGTACAAGTTCCAGATCCTTGGAAAGCACACGAGCCACAACCTGCTGCGCCACGGTGTCCAGTATGAGAAGGCCATCCTTGAACTGGTCAGAATAGCTGACGATAAACGCATACTGCCCGTCGCATGCGAGATTGAAGAGCGATGTACCAAAGTTGAAATCAGCCTTGTCCCATGTCGTACGTCGGTTGGCGAGCATAGTGGGTGCCAGCGGATTCGTGATGTTCCACACCTGTACCTCGGGCCCACCACCGGACACCTCCTGAGTAAGGAAGAGGTAGTCTCCACATGTAGCCATGCTCCTCATGGTGCCCCCGGTTTGCATGTTGAGCAGAAAGCCGGGATCAGTAGGCGCCTGCGTGGACCACAGGCCCAATCGCCTCTTCTGGACGTACAGCGCGTCGCCTCTTCCCAATATGTTCTGTACAACCTCACCGTACGGATCACGCTTGTACTTCACGAGTGTTGGCATCGCTCCGGACTGGATCACTGCGATCGATGACCCGGTGGCTACGTAGGCATGTCGAGGCGACCCTTCCTTGACGTGCACGGTCCTGCCCTCACCCGAAACGGGCAGGTACCCGCCTGTGACCTGACTGGGATTGTATCGATCAGCCACGTTGAGGTGCACGAGGGCACCGGCATGCCATTCCTCGAGAGCGAACAGCTGGTTGTCATGATAAAGAAGGCGAACCGGATATACGTCCGGCCCGAGCTTCATTTCGAAAGAGCCTCTAAGCACATGGCCTGGTAGCTCGAGAACCCGGATGCAACCCACATCTTCCGCGCTTGTGCCCTCGAAACATGGATCTCCTGTGAGCTCGTCCCCCGGCGAATCCAGATCCTTCATCCCTCCCAAGTACAGCGCCGCTGGCCCAAGTTCCACGGAAGTGGCAAATGTCTTGTGGTTCTGAATGGTCACTGCACTAAAGTCGTCAAGGTCCCAAGCCAGGAGACCGGCCCTGCCGGCGGCAACGTAAGCGGTCCCTGATGCAACCTCAACTTCCCTGGCGGATTTGCGGAACGTAAAGGTCGTATTGCAATTGAAGCCAGTATCGAGCGCGACCATTGGCGTTGGGTCGTTCTCGGAGGAGATGTCGAACACTGCTACTCCGCTATCTCCGTTGGCCACGACGAGCCTGGACCCTGACACTTCAAGGTCAGTTCCGCTGTTGATACCATACTGCACATATACTCGTGCTCCTCCGGAACAGGGAGTATCAGTCCACAGTGGGGGGTATTCCACGCGATTCCTGGGTTCCTTTCCCCCACCTAGATCGAGCGGCGTGATAGTTCCCTGAGCACCGATGGTGAACACGTAGATTCCGTCCTTGATGCAGTTTTCGTATTCGATACTGGTGTCATCTGTCGCACACGCGGCAGGGAACTTCGGCGACTGATCTGTGTTGCGGAGCACATAGTGCGCGTGCACGCTCACGTAGAGGTAGGCTCCCGAGGGACTAACCACCGCGTCCCGTGCGACGTGGTTTTTCGGTGTGTTCCAGTGCTGCACATGCACCGGGCTGCCTGGGACCGACATGCTGACAACGTCAACCCCCTCCGTCCCTGCGACATAGACGTAGTTCCCCGCCTTCGCCAGGCCGGTCGCCCAGGTCAGGCTCGAGAAGTTCTCCTCTCTCAGCAGGGAGAGCGGGCTCGTCGGCGGACTGGATGCTTTTGACAGAACGCCAAACCATCTCGGTGACTCGCCATTTGCCAGGACAAGGTAGTCGGTTCCACCTGAGCCTGGCAGCATCAGGAGATCGCCTCCCGTTCCTGAGGCGAAATTGGCTCGGCCCAGCGTCGGCAGGGTAACGACATCCGAGTGTTCTTCATACATGCCGATACGCTGGTCGAGCGACTTCATCGCATTCCCCCACCTGGTGCCATCTGTCACCTTGAGGGTCGACAGCTCCGAGGCGCTGATGTCCGCGAGAGCGGTAGCGTACGCATATATGTTGGGGTCACTGTAGAGCTTGATCGCAACGCTATCCTGCGTTGCGACACTGCTCCATGCGCCGAGGTTGTCGCGCACACGAAGCTGCAGCGATCCGTTGGGGGTGGTTGGCGAAGCAGCGCCGGGGCCCTCGAACTTGATGGTTCCGTTCGGCAACGCTTGAGTCACGGGGAGGTCGGGATCCGTGCTCATGGTGCCCGACCATTCCCAGGCATGGATGGATCCGTCGAGATCGTAACTCGCTCCGGCGCACATGCTAACTGATGAACTACCGTTCGAGTCCGTGGCGAACCTGCCCCTCCATTCGCGCACATCAGGACCGGCTTTGGGGATTGGCAAGTGGTTGGCGGGGGCGCCATCCTGCGGGTCCTCTCCGGCCCCGACATCGATCCTATCGATAACACGCCGTCCCGCTCTGATATCCTGCCAGCCTGCCTGAGAAACCGAAGTTGAGGGGTCTCCTTTGTCGATGAGGGCACTCGAGGCAGAGAGCAGGAAATTCCCGGTTGACGGATCGATGAAGCCAGGAGCGTATGACATTGGATTTTCAGCCTCGGCGGGCTTGCTGTACGACGCGACGCTGTTGCCGGTGACGTTGTTGTAGGTGACGATCGGATCTGGATTCGTTGCAGTATCCCAGACGATTGCCGCGACGCCATCCTTGCAATCCGCTACGATGTTGTTCTTCACCACTGTGTGATTGGAAAGCTCGTTGCCACGGAAAAACAAGCCGATCATTGAATTGTTCGGGTTGCGGTTCACGATCGTGTTGTTGATGATTGTCGAATAGTCAGCAAACTGGACCCTGATGCCCTCATACACTTGATCGTAGATGACGTTGCTCGCGACCGTGGCTCCCTTGGATTGGGCAAGAAAGATGCCTGCGAGGCCGCCCGCAATAGTGTTGCGCGAGATGTGGCAGTACCGCACGCCTAGAGTATCAATCGAGTTCCGTAGGATATTGCTGAAGCGGCAGCGCGTGATGACTGCATCGTAGGAGTCAGAACGGAGCTGGACACCATACTCCCCATCGCGGATGTCGAGATTGTCGAAGACCACGCGGCGCACTCCGGTATAACCAACCCACGGCTCCACTCCCACACGAAACACATAGCCCGGATTGGGCCCGGTCACGATGACTGCCCCGGAATCGTGAGGCCGCAGCGTCAACGAGTATCCATTGGTGTCTTTTGAGACGATCTCAATGCCACCCTCTGCATAGGTGCCCGCGTGAATGCTCAGTACGTAGTTGTCTTGAAACTTGTCAGGCAGCGCATTGACCGCTTGCTGGATCGTCGGAAAAGTCGTTCCTGAGCCGACCTCCCACACTTCATCGGCACGAGTGAAGGAAGCTGCCGTCAAGGAAATCAAGAAGGCTCCCACTCCAACTATCCGAAACACACTCGATGTCCACATGCCTTCCCCCCTCTGGAAACTGGTGACCGTTCTGTGACGCCCGTCCGGGCCGGCACCAGGAGTCTGACTCAGATGGCGGCCGAGCGGTGCCGTGCATGGGTGTCATACCACCCGGGCAGCGGATGACCGCTCACTTTGCGCAGCAATGCGAGTGCTTTGCGGCCGAGGCGGTTCTTCCTGAAGATCGAGGCCGACCCGAAGTAGCGCTCGCGCCTGAGAATACTGCGATAAACCGCGGACATTTCATCCCGCTTCGCCCAGCTGTCGGGAAGCTCTTTGCCGAAGAGTCCCGAGGCCCCCGGCTCGAACCTGAAATCAACATAGACCCCTTCCCGGGAGGGATTCGGAGGAGCCTGGCGGGGCACCCATGCCTGCTGCACCACCTGGAAGTCGGTGTAGTCCAGCCTCTCGAGCAGATCCAGCTCGGCCCAGGCCCTGCCGGAATCGACTGTCTCAGACTCAATCGAGAGATAGTCCGGCTTTACGTCGAAAGGCAGCAGCGCCTCCAGACAAAAGCGATCAGCCCCTTCGATGTCCACCTTCATGAAGTAGGGGATCCCGTAGCGCGCCAGAACGTCGCCGAATCCCAGGGCCCGGACCCGCACCTCGGAGATCCTCGTGCCGGAACCCTCGTTGCGCCTGGCCCAGTTCGGGATCGCGGTCCCCCAGACCGACTGATCGAGATTGGAGTAAAAGGAGATGGTCTGTCCGGGGGTCCTGATCGTCTCCGGGTCGACCACCGCCCCCTCGACGAGCGTCAGGCGGCCCGCCTGAATCTGCGGCTCGAACCTCTTTCTGCAGTGCTGGGCGAGCTCAGGATCGGCCTCGACACCAATGACGCGGAAGCCTTTCTTCAGGTAGAAGTCCGCGTCCTCTCCCCTGTGCATCCCGACGTCGTAGATCAGGTCCGGGTGCTTGCCTGCTGCCGGACGAGGGCCGCTGTCCGGGTCATGACCGGGTGCCAGCATGTCCGCCCCATCCTACCACAGCGTGTCCGCCATCCCCTTTCTACGAGAGGCAGCCGGTCCGCGTGTCCGCGGGCCGACCTACGGCGTGATTCCCGGCATGCCTGCGACATCCCGCCACCGGGGCCGCAGGTCTGGCGGCCGGGAGCTCAGGATGAACGGAAAGCAGCAGAGCATGAGCAGGAACCGGAGCGCCGTGGCGACCAGCAGCGCCCCGCCGGCACCGATCACGCCGAACCGCGGGACGAGAACCAGCAGCAACGGGATGAAGGCGGCCGCGCCGAGACCCTGGACTACGGTGACGACGCCCGGCTGGTTGAGGCCCATGAACGCCTGCGCGAGCACCCAGGTCACGGCCCTTAAGACCGCCTCGGCCAGCAGCAGCCGCAGCACGGGTACAGCATCCATGAACCCCGGACCGTAGAGCACACGCAGCAGAACGGGTGCAACCAGCGCTCCACCAGCGGCGCAGAGTCCTGTTGTCAGGAGGGTCACCCTGGCGGCCCGCCCCGTCAGGGCCAGCACCTCTGCGACGGGCCTCCCAGATGATTTCGGAAAGAGCACCGACACAGCGGCAGTCGGAAACACATTGAGCACCAGCGCGACATTGACCGCCACGATGTAGAGCCCCATCAGCGCCGGGCTCAGCAGCCCCATCACGAAGACCCGATCGATCTGTGTCGCCAGCGTGCCGAGCAGATCGACGCCGTAAGATCGGAAGCCATAGCTCAACAGCCGTCCGGACGCCCAGCCCAGCGACTCCCGCGCCGGGCGATACCGGGTCCAGAGATAGTGGAGCATCCACAGGCACGCCGGCGTCGCTCCGGCAAGCGTTGCCAGTCCCGCGCTCCGCGGCGTGATACCGGACGTGATGGCGCAGAGTCCCAGGCCAGCGAGCACGGTCAGCGGTGTGGCGAGCCGCGCTGCGTTGTAGCGTCTGTACTCCTCGCGTGCGAGCAGCCCTGAAGTGAACACCACAGTGAACAGCGCCAGAGGGGCCGTTGCCATGCAGAGCTGCGCGAACCGAACGACGCCGGCATCGTATTCAGTGAGCCAGACAGGAAGCACCACGGCGCCGAGACCAGCCGCTGCGACACCCATCACGCTGCCCAGGAGCAGCACGGCAGCCAGCAGCGAGGAGCCCCGCTCCGGGTGGCAGCGCAGGTTGTACAGGAACGCCGAGGGCAGGCCCAGCGTCAGGGCGAAGGCCATGAACTGCGGCCACGTCACGATGGCGGCCAGCTCGCCGCGGCCTGAGGGACCCAGCGCGCGCGCCGTGATGATCCCGGTCGCCAGATTCAGCAGCAGCACGCACACGCTCACCAGCGTGGTCTGCATGGCCGCCTGCATCGCTCCGCGGCCCGACAGGTGCGCCCGCCACGTCGCCGCGAGCCGCGCGCGCAGGCTCACGGCGGCGCGTCCGCGTCAGGCATGCGGAGAGGATCGCGAGGTGAGGTGGGCGCGAAACAGCGACCAGCCGTCACGGCAGGCACGCAGCGCGTCCCACGCTTCGGAAAACCTGCCCTGCTTGAGCCGGTTGCCGGCGGCGTTGAGCGGCGCGTACACGGCGAAGGCCGCGAAGTGCGCCACGGAGCGCTCGTAGAGCCAGTAGCGCTTGAGGCCAAAGTAGATCCGGCTGACGATGGCGCTGCGCTTGTAGATATCGCGGTTGATCGGCGATGGGTAGTGATAATTGCGCAGGTCCGGCGCGTAGGTCAGCCGGTATCCGAGCGACAGGGCATGCAAGCTGATATCGCGCTCTTCGGCCCCGAAGAGGATCGCCTCGTCGAACAGTGCTTCGCGGAAGAGTCCCGAAGGAAACAGCGTACTGTTGATGCAGGTGGCGTTGATGCGTCCTCCTCCTGGATCTCCCGCTGCATAGAATCCCAGAAACGTCAGGAATGACGGATAGTACGCGCCGTCGGGACGGATCTCATGACCGGTGAGGATGATCCTGGAGGTGCCCGCCGCATCGCACTCAGCCATGTACCGCCGGACCCCTGCCTCGAGAAAGCCGGGATCCAGGACGACATCATCATCTACGAACACCACCAGATCACCCGTGATCCAACGCAGGCAGTTGTTGCGGTTGGCGGAGAGACCTTTTCTGGGTCCCTCGAGGTAACGCACGGCAGAGTGCTTTCCTGCCACGGCCGCGGTTGCGGACTGCAGCTCCGGGGTGTTGCTGTCGTCGGACACGAGGATCTGATCAGGCAGGAGCCTCGAGGCCGTGACAGATGTGAGGCATCGGCCAAGCTCGACGGGCCGGTTCATCGTGCAGATGGCGAGTGAAACGCGCATCGATCAGCTCCGCGGGTCCGTCACTCAGACCACCGATGGCCCGGGCTGAGTTGCGCCGGGAGCATCGACTGCGGCCTCGGCTCGTCGATCAACGATCTCGCGTATCACCCACCCCATCATGAGCCACATCAATGGTCCGCTGATGCTGTCACGAAAGGCCTGGCCGAACACACTCGAGAGTGCTGCCCCGCAGGTTATGCCAAAGCAAATCCGGTACTCCATCACCGCCGGATACTTGAGACAGAGAAGCAGCAGATCTCTCAGAAACAACCCGAGCAGGATAAGGAAGAGCATGGGAGCGAACAGGCCGCTGCCGTAGAACAGCTCGAAAAAATAGGAGTCGGTCTCGAACTGCTTGCCCTCTCCGAATTTCCCCGCCGCCGTCGTCGTGGAGCCCAGTCCATGGCCCAGCGGCGCCGACGTGAAGGCTCCCGCGACAATCCCGCTCCAGTTTTTCAGCCGGACCTTGAAGGTGCCTTCCTGCGTCGGGTGCGTGATACCCGAAATGGTGTGCACGACGAATGGGTTGTCGGAGAACTGCTGGCCGTACAAGCTGCGGGGGTTGTACGTGTACAGCACACCGTAGAGCACCACGATGACGATACACAGCACAGCCGCCCGCACGATGATTCCCCTGAGACTCTTCGTCGACAGTGTTGCGAGCATCAACAGGCTGAACACCAGCACAAGGTATGACGTGCGGATGGCGCTCCAGAGCATTGCCCACAGCGCCAGAACGAACAGGGCGGCCATCAGAACCTTCCGGCGGCCATAGAGGAGGCGGGCGAAGGCGATGAAGGCGAATACGGTCATATAGGTGGCGAAGTCGCTCAGCCCGGCGAATGTTGACATCACGCGCGCCTTGCTGATCCCGCCGAAGCCCTTCAGGAACTGCTTGGCCTTTAGCTCCATGATCTCGACCGCCGACATCCCGAAGTAATGCTGAAAGAGGGCATATAGCGCGGTGACGGTGCCGATGACGAGCACCATGGTCTGGATCCTGCGCATGTCCTCGCGGCTCAGCAGCAGGCCGAAGAAGCACCATGCCATGGGAACGATGAAATACATGATGCCCGCCACACCCACCAGCGGGCTCGATTGCATGGGATTGGCGGCGGCGGCAAAGAACACGAGCATGAGGAACGTCGCGTACTTCAGCACGGCGCTTTCCCGGAAGTAGTGGAAAAAAACGCGCCCCCTGAAGACCAGCATCCCCCCGAGCATCGCAAGGGTGGTGAATGCGGGAAAAAGCAGGATCGGATCGCGGGGTTCATACTCCTGGAAATGGAGAACCTGCCGCCGCAGGAAATACATGAAGGGCAGAAACGCGGTGAGAATGTACACGCCGTTGCGCAGGGACAGGCACGCCACGCCGAGCATTCCCAGGCTCAGCAGGACGAGCAGCCTGATCTCGCCCCGCATGAGCAGGTAGGTCGTGAGCAACCCCATGAGGACGCTGGCCATCCCCCACAGCAGGATGATCGTCCTGCCGCCCAGCGGCATCGGGGTCTTGAGATCGAAGGTCCGCCCCAGGGCGAGATCTGCCGGCCGGTCCACCATCACGCGGCTCCTGTCACGCCACCAGGGCTGGCTGCGGGGCTTCCGGAACCAGCGCCTGGCCGTAAACGGACATCACTTCCTCAACATGTCTGCCCAAGTCAAAGCGTTTCTCGACGTGAGACCTTCCGGCGGCGCCCAGGCGCTGCCGGAGTGACCGATCCCGCCCAAGGGTGAGAATGGCCTGCGCCAGCGCCTCCGGATCGGCCGGAGGCACGAGCAGCCCCAGATCGCTGCTGGTGATGATCTCACGCGGCCCGCCCAGATCGGTGGCGATGACGGGTCTGCTGCTCGCCATGGCTTCGATCAGGACGCGGCCAAAAGACTCGGGCCTGATGGAGGCCAGGACGACGACGTCGCTGGCGTTGTAGAACGCGGCGGCATCCGGGCGCCAGCCGGCGAAGATCACATGACCATCGATCCCGAGGCGGGCGGCCTCAGCCCTGAGCGACGCCGCGTAGCCTGCATGCCCGGCAGTCTCGTACATCTCGCCGCCCAGAACCAGCAGCCGCGCGCCGGGAAGTTCCTGGAGGACACGCGGCATGGCCCGAAGCAGGTGGATGTGTCCCTTGAGAGGCGCCAGCGCACCCACGGTCGTGATGACCAGGGCCTCGTCGTCGAGCCCCAGAGCCGCGCGCAGCGCGGAGGCTCCGGCCGGTCCCCGGAACGCGGCAGCCTCGATGCCGTTGTACACGACCACGGTGCGCCGGGCGGCGCGGCTGCCCTTGAATGCCGCGGCGGACGCTTTGGAATTGGCGATGATCCTGCGCGGCGCCACGGATCCAAGACCCCGGAGGAATGTGCGGAGCAGCCCGGGCTGGATGACATCGCGGATATGCCAGACCACGGGACGCCGGGCGAGGAGCGCTGCGAGCGACCCGATCACATGTGCCTTGGTGCCGTTGGTGTGGACCAGGTCGATGCGCAGAGCGCGGATCCGCCGGGCGATGCGCACGACGAGCGGTGCCAGCAGAAATGGTCCCGCCAGCAACCGGAGCCAGTGCATCATGTGCCGCTCACGGCCGAGCGCCCGCAGACCTGCCGGCCAGGGCATCACTTCGACTGTGACACCGAGCTTTGCCGCTTCGCATGCGAGCGCACCCTCCGCCGGCACCAGCAGCACCGGCGTCACGCGATCGCGAGGAAGCCGCCCGAGCAGATCCAGTAGGCTCCGCTCGGCGCCACCGATCCCCGCGATGGCGCAGTAATAGAGAACGCGCGCCACGCTCACCTCACCTCGTGACGCGGCGCGGGAGCAGCACCGGCGGCGACCGGCAATACCGCGGTTTCCTGCCGCGCGCCGGCCACCTCTGCGTAGAGCGCCCGCAGATCCTTGAGCATCACCTCGCGGGAGAACAGCTCCTGGCCCCGGCGCCTCGCGGCTGCCCCCATCTCCCGGGCCCGCGGTTTATCCGAGAGGATGGCGCCGAGTGCTGCCGCCAGCGCTTCGGCATCGGCGGGAGGAACGACGAGCCCCGTCACGCCATTTTGATTCACGAAGGGAACGCCGCTGTCGATCTCGGTTGACACGACGGGGACGCCGCACGCGAAGGCCTCCACCTGCACGAGGCCGAATGCTTCGCTGCGGTGCGTGGCCGGCAGCACGAGCACGCGGCTCGCCCGATAGCAGGCCACCTTCTCCTCGTGGCTGATCTTTCCAAGGAAGGTGACCCGCTGGCCGACACCCAGGCTCGCGGCCTGGTGCTCCAGCTCAGGCCTGAGTGGACCGTCGCCGGCCACGAGCAGATGCGCGCCGTCAAGGCGCGTCATGGCCCGGAGCAGGTGCTCGATCCCCTTGTAGTAGACCTGGCGTCCGACAAACAGCACGATGCGGGACCCGAAGCGCTGTCTCAGCTCGTCAACCCGGCGATCGATTGCGGGGTTGGTGTCATACGCACCGAGGTCCACGCCGTGCGGGATGATCGCCGTCTTGTGCGGATAGTGCGCCAGCACGGGTGATGTCCGGCGGTATCGATCCGTGAATGCGATGATCCGGTCCGCACGCCGCATCAGACGGTGCAGGACGACCCGGTTCGCCCCCGCGAGCAGGCGCTGGCGCACGACATCGCTGTGATAGGTGATGATCAGCCGCGACCGGCGCGGCAGCCCAAGGCAGGCCAGTTCCCCGACTGGGTTCGGTGTGTGCAGATGCGCGATGTCGCAGTCGCGCAGTTTCCGGAACCAGCTCAGGTATGCCGGCGACATCTCGGTGGAAAGCACCCGGCCCAGGGTGCCCGCGCGCACCACCTGCACGCCGTCCAGCTCTTCGTGCACCGTCCGCCGCTCGGTGTTGAATACCAGGGCGGTCACCTGATACTGCGCCGCGAGCCCAGATGCCACCGAGTGAACGTGATCCTCGATGCCGCCGTCCACCGGGGGATAGTACTTCCCCACGTGCAGCACGCGCAGGCGATCCGAGGGGATCGAGCCGGTGGGTCCCGTCACGCCGCGCGTCTCCCCTTGAAGAGCTCCATCGTCGCAGCCGCCACGCGAGGCCAGGTGAACTGCTCGCGCACGCGCCGGACTCCGGCCGTTGCAAGCGCCTGCCGGCGGACGGCATCCCCCAGAGTCTGGACGATCCGGCTGGAGAGATCTTCCGGGTCGCCCGGCTGGAAGTAGACCCCCGCGTCACCCAGGACCTCGGTCATCGGCTCTCTCGCCGCGGCGACAACCGGCAGGGAGCAGGCCATCGCTTCCAGCAGGACGAGGCCGAACCCCTCCTTCAATGACGGGAAGACGAACAGGTCGGACTGGCGGTAGAGCTCCGCGAGCCGCGCCTCGGGCACGAAGCCTGCGAATCTCAGACGATGCGCCACGCCCAGCGAGCCGGCGAGCTTCTCGAGCGGCTCCCGCTCCTGACCGTCGCCGGCGATCGTCAGCTCGCAGGAGATCCCGGCATTCTCAACCAGTGGCAGCGCCCGGATGAGCGTCGGAAGGTCCTTACGCCGTATCAGCGGTCCGACGTAGAGCAGCCGGGCCGGAGCGCTGACCGGCCGCTCTTTTGGCAGGACATCGCCAACGCCTTCGAGAAACGCCGGCGCGACGCCAAGAGGGATCAGGTGGATGCGCTCCGGCTCAACGCCGTAGTCCTCGATCAGGACGCGCCGCGATTCATTCGATGCAACGATGATCCCGTGAACTCTGCCGAAGCACTTGCGCTCCATCCTGTAATAGGCCGGCATGTGCAGGTGGTCGCGCCAGCGGGCCGGTCGATCGCGGTGCGCAAAGAAGCTGAACAGCCGCGGCTCCGGCCCCGCCAGCGCTCCGGCGCGGGGAAGCGGGATGAAAGTCTCGATGACATCCGCCCGACCGAGCAGATCAGTGAGAGAGACGACAGCGCTTCCGAACGCCCGCACGTGCCAGCTCAGGAGCGCTCTCGCACGGCCGAGCCGCTCGCTGGAATCGTGCAGCCGCACGATGCGGACCCCCTGATGCACCTCGGCGGCGGCGCCCCCGTTCCTGAACGAGGTCACCACCGTGACCGCAGCTCCGGCCTTGACGAGCGCTGCAGCGAAGTCTCCGACCTGTCTTTCGATCCCCGGCCAGAAGCCGGCACGAGGATGAGGATAGACCATGGAAACCAGAACGACGTTCACGGGCTCTCCTCGGACCGGATTCAGATGCCTGAGAGCCTGATGCTGCCCATCAGGGCCGCCTCATGGGCCGATGGTGTTACCGATCAGGACGCCCTGGAAGACAAACGTGAGGGTGTGCAGGAGCTGATCGATGAAGTTGTTGTACTTGCCCAGGGCGGTGGTGGCCACGTAGACGATGTCGCCCGGCATCACCATGATATTCTGGCTGGCGTCACCCTTGATCAGCAGCTTGGCGTTGACGTAGGCCACTTCCGGATGGCGCAGCCCGCCCCGGATCACCGCGATCTCCTTCTGCTTCGCGATCGTGGTGAAGCCCCCGGCCTGCGCGAGCAGGGTGATGATCGGTGTGGGGCCCCCGACCAGAAAGGCGTCGTTGCGCTTCACCTCACCAAGCACGTAGACAAAACGGTTGGTGTTCTCCGGCACATAGACGACATCCTGGTCCACGAGATTCACGTTCTGGGTCAAGTCGCCCCTCACCAGGCTCTTGAAGTCGGCGGCGACGATCTTGTTCGCACGGATGATGTAGGCCTCCTTGAGGTTGGCCTTCTCCGTGACCAGCCCGGCCTTGTAGAGCGCATCGAGAACGGTCTGCTCCCTGCCCGAGAGGTAGACCAGGCCGGGAGTGCGCACCTCACCGCCGACGTAAACACGGCGCTGGGAGAACTCCTTCAGGATGATGCTGACCTGGGGCGAGCGCAGGTACTGCCCCAGCCGCTGCATCATCTCTTCGCGCAGCGCCTCGACGGTGCGCCCCGCGGCCAGGACGTCGCCGATGAAGGCAAAGGAGATCATCCCGTCGGGCCTGACAGGAACTTCGATCTTCTGCAAGTCACTCTCGCCGTAAACTGAGATCTCGAGGCGATCGTCCACACCCATGCGGTACGGGCCGGCAGGCAGCGTGGCCGCGTTGGCCAGTGCCGTGTTCTCTTCCGGAGGCACCTTCTGGAAAACCGGCGCGCCACTGATCGGCTCTTCTGTCACCGCGCCCGGCTGCCCGATCGCCATGTCGCCGGATTCCTTCGCACTGCCACCGGACGGGGCCTGCGTTGTGGCTCCTGAAGGGGCCGCGACGGCGGTTACGGGCGGGCGATGGAGATCGCCGGAGCATGAGACGGCCAGGAAGGCCGCCAGCAGCAGGCTCAGGATCGCGAGTGGACGCATCAGGATACCTTCAGCGGGCACACCAACAACGCTCGGGAAAGAGGCCCTAAGTATACGGGGAGCCAACGAAAAAACAAGCAGGGTCAGGCTGTTACGAACATTCGCCCTGTCAGGGAGAATCCCCGGGAATGCCGCGCGGATCCTGACAGGAGTGGGCCCCGTTTATCATGCCCATCGTGCGCGAGGAGGTTGTTCTAGTGGTCGGTGTTCAGGATCTTCGGGGAGACCTTGATGATGAACACCTCCCGGGTGCCGTCGTCGTTGATCTTCTCGACGCGGTGCAGGACGACGCGCTGGTTATCCCGGTATGCGATGATCGAGCTCACCTTGATTGGGTCGGACTGGCGGGTTTTCTTGTTTCCCGTCAGGCTCACCATATCCCAGTTGCCGACTTTCATCGCCGTCTTACCTCCGTAGTGCAGGGCCGGAGCTGCTCGTTCCTGACGGCGAATATTACATCGCTCCCCCTTCTGAGGCAAGGCCGACGATCCCGCTGCGCGGGCTTCGCACCAATCGGAATCGGCTCCTTGACCGCCGAATCATCACTTCGTAGCATCAGGCACGAGGGAGACGAGGCATGAGCCAGCGGTATTCACAGGAGGAGATGCGCCGCTACTGGCGCCTCCACGCGCATCAGTGGGCCGATCTCGATCGCTCGGCGGACCCGGAGGGGCTCACCAACGTCTGCTATAACGGAGCGCCGCTCTGGCTCAACCGCTTCGCCGCGCGCTGCCAGCGCGCGACGTTTCTGACGCTGCTGGCGCAGATGCCGCCCTTGAAGGGACTGCGCGTCCTGGATGTCGGATGCGGCACCGGCCGCTGGTCCCGGCTGCTCTCAGAGGGAGGCGCCCGCGTTGTGGGAATCGACCTGCAGCCCGAGACGCTGCGCGACGATCAGGTGCGGCTGCCCGCGTGCCGCTTCGTGGAAATGAGCGCCGATCTGCTCGGACTTGCCCGCGGACGGTTCGACCTGGTCACCTCGGTGACGGTGATTCAGCACATGCCCACCGAAGTGCAGAGTGCCGCGCTGAGCGAGATGCGGCGGGTTCTCGTGGATGGCGGGCGCCTGCTGATGCTCGAGCACACACAGGATCAGGGGATGCACGTGTTCGCCCACCCTCGCCAGGAGTGGGTCCGCCTCGCGGAGGCGACGGGCTTCCGCCTCGATCATTGCGTCCCCTACGACTTCGCGCCGCTGGTCCATGCACTGCGGCGCTTCGCCGCCACAGCGCCCGGGGCCTCCGCTGAAGGGAAGGTCCCCGTGGAGCGCTTCGTCGCGCGGTTCAAGTCGGCTGCCGGCAGCGGCGGCATCGGGCGCCGCGCCTACCGCGGAGCGCTGCGGCTGGCCACGGCTGCCTCCTGGCCGCTCGAGCCGCTGCTGGAAAAAACCGCCCCCGCCGCGTGGGCCCATCATGTGGGGCTGCTCTTCACCGCGGTCTGATCGGTTTCCGGAGGGTGGTATACTCCGCGCGGTTTCCTTCCTGTCACTCCGACTGCCCTGCTGAGGTCAATCTGCTCATGCCTCCTGCTGCCGAACTGATCGGCGTCGTGGGCGCCGGCACCATGGGACACGGCATCGCGCACGTGGCGGCGCGCGCGGGCTTCGAGGTGATTCTCAACGATCTGGACGCGGCGCTGCTGGAGCGGGGACGGCGCACCGTGGAAACCGAGATGCAGCGGGCGGTGGACAAGGGCAAGCTGACCGCACAGGACATGCAGGGGGCGCTCGGACGCCTGCGCACCAGCGCCGATCTCGAAGCGCTGGCATCGTGCGACCTGGTGGTCGAAGCGATCGTGGAGAAGATCGACGCCAAGCGGGCGCTCTTCATGAAGCTCGATGGCCTGTGCCGCGCCGGGACGATCCTGGCCACCAACACCTCCTCCATCTCGATCACCACGATCGCGGCCTCCACGCAGCGCCCCGACCGCGTGATCGGCATGCACTTCATGAACCCCGTGCCGGTGATGGCGCTCGTGGAGATCATCCGCGGGCAGAAAACCACCGACGCCACCGTCGGCGCGGTGCAGCGCTGGGCCGCCGCCATGGGGAAGACGACGGTTGAGGTCAACGACTACCCCGGCTTCGTCGCCAACCGGGTCCTGATGCCGATGATCAACGAAGCGATCACCGCGCTGATGGAAGGGGTCGCCTCCGCCGAGTCGATTGACACCGTCATGAAGCTCGGGATGAACCACCCGATGGGCCCGCTGCAGCTTGCCGATCTGATCGGGCTGGACACCTGCCTGAGCATCATGGAGGTGCTCCACGACGGGTTCGGCGACCCGCGATACCGCCCGTGTCCCCTGCTGCGCCGGATGGTGGCGGCGGGCGATCTGGGCCGCAAGACCGGCCGCGGCTTCTACGACTACAAATAGGAGCCTGTCCCAGTCATGGATTCGGGTCGCGATGAGCGCGCCGCGGCCGGGACGCTCCCAGCGGAGCGGCTTGCCGACACCATCTGCAGCCTGCCGCTGCTGCGCGGCAGCGTGGCGCACCGGAGACACCTTCCAGGATGCGCGGCCACCTTCGCGGCACCGCGGGTCCCGCTGCGCCCAGAGCTCGAATCCGCGCTCCAGCGCCTCGGGATCTCCCGGCTCTACTCCCATCAGGAGCAGGCTCTCCACGAGGTGAGCCAGGGACGCAACGTGCTCACGGTGACGCCCACCGCGAGCGGCAAGAGCCTCGTCTACATGCTGCCGACCCTCGACGCGATTCTCCGGGACCCGCAGGCGCGCGCGCTCTACCTGTTCCCCTACAAGGCGCTCGAGCAGGATCAGCTCGAGTCGCTCCGCAGGTTCATCGAGGCGGCCGGGATGCAGGAGCGCGCCTCCGCCGACATCTATGACGGCGACACGCCGCAGGCCGACCGGCGCCGGCTGAGAGCCCAGCCTCCCCATGTGCTCATCACCAACCCCGACATGCTCCACATGAGCATCCTGGCCTATCACGATGAGTGGCGCGCGCTGTTCGAGAACCTGCGCTTCGTGGTGATCGACGAGATGCACGTCTACAGGGGGATCTTCGGCTCGCATGTGCATCATGTCCTGAGGCGCCTCGCGCGCGTCTGCCGCAAGTTCGGCGCCGCGCCGCGCATCGTGGCCTCCTCGGCCACCATCGGCAATCCCGGCGAGTTCGCCGCGCGCCTCATCGGCGCGCCGTTTTCCGTCATCGACGAATCGGGCGCGCCGCGGCCGGGACGTCACATGGTTTTCGTCAATCCCTCGTCGGGCAGCCCGTACACCGCGGCCACCCGGATCCTGGAGCAGAGCATGCGCGCCGGCCTGCGCACAATTGCCTTCACCAAGGCGCGCCGGATCACCGAGCTGCTGACGACGTGGCTCCATGCGGCGGCGCCCGATCTGACCGGCCTCGTGGCCTCCTACCGGGCCGGCTACCTCCCCTCAGATCGCCGGCGTGTCGAGCAGGCGATGGCCGCCGGCTCCCTGCGCTGCGTCATCTCCACCTCGGCGCTCGAGCACGGGATCGATATCGGCGGGCTGGATGTCTGCGTCCTGATGGGATATCCGGGCAGCATCATGTCGAGCTGGCAGCGGGCAGGCCGCGTGGGACGCGAGGACAGGGAGTCACTGGCGGTCATGGTGGCGCTGCCCGACGCGCTGGATCAGTACTTCATGGCCAATCCGGAAGAGTTCTTCCGGCGCGGGCCGGAGCCCGCGGCCCTGGACCCGGACAACGCCGCCATCGCCGGCCGGCACCTGGTCTGCGCCGGCGCCGAGATCCCTCTCACCGAGTCAGACCGGGCGATCTACTCGGACCAGACCTTCGGGCTGATTCCCGATCTCGCCCGGCAGGGAGGACTGGTCCAGGACGCGGCCGGGAATGCCTGGTACTCGCTGCGGAGGCATCCGCAGCGCGACGTGAACCTGCGCGCGCTGGGGGCGGGCTACGACATCGTGGAGCAGGACTCGCAGAGAGCCATCGGCAGTGTGGACGGCGTGCGCGCTTTCGTGGAGTGCCACCCGGGGGCGGTCTACCTGCATCAGGGACAGCAGTTCGAGGTCCTGGAGATGGATCGCGACAAGCGCCGCGCCGTGGTCCGGCGCGCCGAGCTCGACTATTTCACGCAGGTCCTCTCGGAGAAAGAGACGGAGATCCTCGAGGTGACGGCCAGCCGCACCATCCCCGGCTGCCGGCTGAGTCTGGGCCGGCTGCGAGTCACCCAGGAGTTCAAGGAATTCGTCCGGCGGCGCATCGCCGACCAGCAGACGCTCTCTGCGCACCCGCTGGAGCTGCCGCCCGTCATCTATGAGACGGTTGGCCTGTGGTGGGACATCCCCCACGAAGTGCGCGAGGAATCGGCGCGGCGGCAGCATCACTTCATGGGAAGCATCCACGCCTCCGAGCATGCGGCGATCTCGCTGTTTCCCCTGCTCACGCTGTGCGACCGGACCGACGTCGGCGGCATCTCCTATCCGGCGCACCCCCAGACCGGCGGCGCGGCGGTCTTCATCTACGACGGCACTCCGGGAGGGATCGGGCTGGCGGCCCAGGGGTTCGCGCGCATCGAGGAGCTCCTCGGCTTGACGCTGCGGCTGATCGCCGACTGTGATTGCGCAGAGGGCTGCCCCTCCTGCATCCACTCGCCGCGCTGCGGCAACGGCAACGTCCCACTCGACAAACAGGGAGCCCGCTTCGTGCTCGAGTCGCTCCTGCGCGCCGATCCGCCGGCCAGGCTTCATGACGCCCCCGCACTCATCAAGCCCTCGGTACCCCCTCCCCCGCAGTCTCCCGCGCAACGCCCGGTGGCGGCCCGGCAGCCGGCCAGGGACGCGGAACGCCTGCTCTTCTTCGATGTCGAGACCCAGCGCAGCGCCGAGGAGGTGGGCGGCTGGGACCGCATCGGCAGCATGGGGCTGGCGCTCGCGATCGTCTATGACGAGTTGGAGGAGCGGTACCGGACCTACCTGGAAGCCGATGTCGATCGGCTCATCGTGGATCTCTTCTCGGCCGACCTGGTGGTCGGCTTCAACGTGAAGCGCTTCGACTACGGAGTGCTCAGAGGATACCGGGAGGCCGCCTACCATCGCATCCCGACCTGCGACCTCCTCGAGCAGGTCCACCAGCGGCTCGGCTTCCGCCTGCGGCTCAACTCGCTGGCCGAGGCGACGCTCGGAGAGGCCAAGTCCGCTGACGGGCTGCAGAGCCTGCAATGGTACCGGGAAGGGAGGATGGACCTGATCGAGGAATACTGCCGCAAGGACGTGGATGTCACGCGCCGGCTGTTTCACTTCGCGCGCCGCCACGGCCACCTGCTCTACCGCGACCGGGAGCAGCGGCTCCTGCGCGTGGAGATACAGGTGGCCGGCCCGGCCCAGGCACCACATCGGGAGGAATCTTCTTGACACTCCTTTCTGCCGGGATCTAGAGTTGCCGCGCAGCGCTGATGGGGGAATTCCCATCCGGACTCCTCGTCCCGGGAGGAGGTGACAGGAGATGGGCCGGTTCCGCATGGAAGATCTGAAGACCATCGAGCGCGCGCCCACGTCGCCGGCATCTTTGCGCGCCAAGCTCTCCGAGGTGATTCTGAGCTCGACGAACGCGCGCGCACGGGTTGAGGCAATCAACCTCGACACCGGAGAGTACCGTGTCGTGCTCCAGGGGACGCTCGATCGAGAAACATCACGCTTCAGCGAATTCTGACGTTCCACCGCGCCGCCCGGCGCGACGAGGTGACGCTTCATGGCCCGGTTCCGCATCCAGGACATCCGCACGATTGAAGTCTCGCCGACCTCTCCCGGCACGCTGAAGACCAAGCTGGGGGAGATGCTGTTCTCGAGCATCAACGCGACCGCCAGGGTGGAAGGATTCAATCCCGAGACGGGCGAATACCGGATCGTGCTGCAAGGGACCCTCGACAAGGAGGAGTCGCGGTTCGAGGATTCCTGATCGCTGCGCGCCGCGCGGACGGCTGCGCACTCATCTCTTGACCTCATCGCAAGCTCCATCCTAAGATGCGAATCCGATACGCGGCCCCGTGCCGGGGAGCGCACTCACCACCCAGTTGTCGTTGCGTTTCGAACCGGAGGGCGCCCGCGGTCGGGGTGTCACACGGCGCGGCCGGACCTCCGGACAGCCCGGCGCTGGCAGCAAGGGAGCCCGAGTCACCGTGCGTTTCTCCAGAACGGTCCCGGCGAGCGCTGACGACCTGAAGTCAATCCTGCTTCCGGATGTGGACGCGCTGGCTTCCGGGCTGCGCCTGCTCGCGGCCGGCGTGCCGCTTCCCGGCCTCGGAACGCTCGACGCGCTGGCGGCCGATGGGCAGGGGCGCCCCGCGCTGATCGTGGTTGATCTGCACGCCGACGGACCGCTGATCGCGACGGCCCTCGCGCAGTGGGAATGGGCCATCCGGAACCTCTCCTTTCTGTTGCATCTGGCTCCGCAGCTCGGGCTCAACCGCGCGCAGGAACCCCGGCTGATGGTGGCGGCGGAACGGCTCAGCGACGACGCCCTGCGGCTGGCGGCCTGCGTGCCGCGCCCCGAAATCGAGCTCTACGAAATCACGCCCGTCGCCGCCGGAGATCAGCGCGGGATCCTGTCCCGCCGCGTGGCGCCCTCGGCGCTGCCCTCTCAGTCGATGGCGGCTGACATGCTCTCCCGGCCCGCCTTGTCGGCCGAGGCGCGGTCGCTCACGCGGCGCATGGCCGAGGAGTTGCGCGATCAGTCGCGCGAGGGACGGCCTTTCACGCTGACCCCCATCAGCGGCGGCATCGATGTCTCCGTGGATGGTCGGCGTCTGGGCGCCATCGTGGTCACGCCGTCGGGGGTGGAGGCGCGCCTGGAGGGAGCCCGGGAGCCGATGCCGGTGACAGACGACGACGCATGCCGGCGTGCGGTCGGCCTGCTGACCCGATCGCCGCGCCCCGAGCCTGCGGAGCCTGAAGGCCCCGCCCGCCCCGCCGCGGGCGGCCCGGTCGCCGCGCTCACCCCCGAGGAGATCGCGGAGTTCGAGGGGCTGGCCGCCGGAGCGGGGCACGCGCCGTCCGTCCGGTGGGCCCCGGCGGACGAACCCGTGGCGGAAGGGACCCGGCGCCGCGAGCCGGCCATCGCGCCCGCTCCGCGCGCCAGCGCCTGGTACGTGGAGAACTGATGTCGGGACGCAAGAAGAAAGCTCTCGGACGCGGCATGTCCAGCCTCGTGGAGGGATCCTTCTCCTCCATCGTCGATCCGACGCCAGCCGGAACACCCTCTCCGGCCGCACCACCGACCGAAGCGCCCAAGCCCCCGGCACGGAATGCCTCAGCCGCGGCGCCGCCCGTGCCGGACCCGAAGGAGTCACCGGATCGCCCTGCCGCGGCAAAGCCTCGCTCCCGTCCGGCGCCCGCCGCGCCCGCGCGCGCCGGCCGGCGGATTCCCTTCACCTCGGTCTCAGCTGAACCAGCCGTGAAGGCTCCCCTCTCCGACGGGGCTTCGCGCGCGGGAGCTCCGGTTCCGGCGCTTGAGGCGGCGCCGGGCGAGGCCGAGGCGGCGGAGCGGGTCAGATGGGATGCCGCCCCCGCAGCGGCTCGCCCGTTCGACGTCGTCAGTGTCGCTTCCGGCAAGGGAGGCACAGGCAAGAGCATCCTCACGAGCAACCTGGGCGTCCTGCTGGCGGGGACGACGCGGGTGACCCTGCTGGATGCCGACCTGGGTCTTGCCAACATCCACATCCTCTACAACATGATGCCGCGCTTCAACGTGTCCCACGTGATCTCGGGAGAGAAGAGCCTCGAGGAGATCATCCTGCACGGGCCGCGTGGCGTGAGCCTCATCCCCGGCGGCTCGGGCATCCCTGAGCTGGCCAGCCTGACCGACGCGATGTTCAGCGCGCTGATCCGCGAGATCGCCTCGCTGGATCGCTCGACCGACCTCCTGCTGATCGACACGCCCAGCGGCATCGACCGCCAGTCCCTGATCTTCCTGCTGGCCTCCGACCAGATCATGGTGGTCACCACCGAGGACATCACAGCGATGACCGACGCCTACGCACTCATCAAGTCGGTGCTGGCGCACCGTCCCGCGGCCTCCGTCGCGCTCGTCGTCAACCAGGCGCGCAGCTACGCAGACGGATTGGAGACGTTCCACAAGGTGGCCCACGTCGCGCGCAAGTTCCTGGGCCGTGAAGTGGCGCTCGGCGGGATCATCCCGTTCGACGAGGTGGTGGAGCGCTCCGTGGAGCAGCGCATCCCGGTGGCCATCAGCAATCCTGCCTGCCCCGCGGCCCGCGCCATGGCGTCGCTTGCCAGCCGCGTGGGGACCTTCCACTCGCGCTCGCCGCGCGCCGGGCAGCCCTTCACCCTTCGGCTCGCCGGCCTGCTGGCGAGCCAGCCCCTCCGATCGGCGTGAGACCCTGATGCGTGTCATCAGCGTGATGAACCAGAAAGGCGGATGCGGCAAGACCACCACGGCGGTCAACCTCGCGGGGGCCCTCTGCGCGCGGGGACAGCGCGTCCTGGTGATCGACCTGGATCCCCAGGCGCACGCGACTCTCGGGCTGACCGGCAAGGTGACGGCGCCGATCACACGCACCGTGCACGGCCCGCTGCTGACCCGCACGTCGCTCGAGCCTGTCATCCTCGAAGTCTCCCGGAGCCTGGACCTGGCCCCGTCCGGCGACGATCTGTTCTTCGCCGAGCGCGACCTGGGGTACGACGAATCGGGAGAGGAGCGCCTCTTCGAGAGCCTGAAGCAGACCCACCGCGCTTATGATTTCGTCGTGATCGACTGCCCCCCCAGCCTCGGCGCGCTCACCTTCAACGCGCTGCGCGCGTGCGACGAGATCATGATCCCCGTCGAAATCGGCTTCTTCTCGCTCAATGGCGTGGGAAACTTCCTGCGATCCCTGCAGCGCTACCGGCGCCGGTGGCTCTCCGAGAAGCGGATCCGGGCGCTCGCGACGATGTTCGACAGACAGACGTCGTTTGCGCGGGAAGTGCTCGATGAGATGCAGAAGTTCTTCGGCCCGGCGCTCTACCACACGGTGATCCACCGCAACGTGCGCCTCAAGGAAGCCGCCAGCTACGGCGTGCCGATCACCGACTACGACAGCCGCTCCCGCGGTTTTGCGGACTACATCTCACTTGCCGAAGAGGTTCTGCGGGAGCAGGCCTCCGGAGTCTGGACGGGCCCCGGGCTGGTGCTCAAGGAGGTCACTGATGACAGATCCAGTCATGCTGCTGAGCCAGGTGCACGGTGAAGGCCGTGTCACCTTCCGCGCGCTGAGGACAGCCGGGTTCGAGACACTCTCCTCCGTCGCCGAGGCTCCGGTGCAGACGCTCTCCGAGCTGGCGCACCTCAGCATGCAGACCGCGCGGCGTCTGAAAGCCGGCGCGGAGGACATGATCGGCAAGGGGATAGGCCTCCAGGGCCACCCCGAGCCGGAGCAGGCCGCACGGCGTCCCCGCGCCGCCCGGGCTCTGCGCGCTGCCGAAGCAGGCGTGGCGGAAGAGGCCCGCGCTCCGCGGCGCTTCAGCGAGGGGATATCGCTGGAAGAGGCCGCGCTGCTGGGCCAGGGTATCGAGGTGCTGCTGTTCGAAGAGTCGATCCTGGAGATCGAGACCGCCGATTTGCCGCCCGCCGGGCTCGGCGCCGTGCTGGACGGTCTGCCGGAGCCATCGCCGCACGCGCAGGCGATCGCCACGGCCGCCGGCCTGGCCGCCTCCCTGCCACGCGTGGCGGATGCGAGCCTCGGGAACGGACGCACCGCCTCGCCGCCGGCGGGAGGTACAGCATCACCATCAACACTTGGCGCACCAGGCTTCCAATCCGGCTCCGCAGCCACAGTCGACCACCCCGTCGATGCAGCTGCTGACGTGACTGGGGAGGGCTCGGGAGGCTCCGGGCCCGGGCGCGATTGCGCCAATCTGCGCATCACCATGGACTCGTTCTGGTTCTTCGGGTGAGGCACGGCGGGAAGACCATTTACATGCCCGAGCGCCGGTGATAGCCTCGCTCTCGACCATCCGGTCACCCGCATGCGACGCCGGAGAACGCTGTCATGGCGGAGCACTCAGCGCGCGCACCCCGGCACGGCTCCGGGCGCCAGACTCCTTCCGCGCCCCGTGCCGACCCCCGTGTCGAACCCCATGCCCAGCAAGGGCACGCCGCGATCCGCGATCAGCCCCTGCTCGAGGACGAGCTGTTCCACCTCGAAGTCACCAACGAGCTGGCGCTGCAGCTCGAGAAGCTCCACTCACTGATCAGCAGGATCGATCAGCGGGGGGACGACGCTGCTGCGGAGTGCAGGCTCTGCGCAGAGGAGCTGCGCGGGATGGGACTTCCCCACGGGATCGCGCTGCGCTGCGACCACGGCACGGTCTAGCCCGCTTTTCTCACCAGGTTTCGTCGCGAGACCGCGCAGATGCCGTCAGGCCGGGCAACCGCAGCGGCGAGGCCGCGAGGCGTATCTTGACGATACGTTGAGTGGTCGAGCCGCGAGGACGCCCGGCATGGCGAGCAGATCCGCGGTCGCAGCAGAAATCTGGTGAGAAATGCGGTCTAGCCCTGAGCGATCAGGTAACGCGCGCCAGCGTGATGTCATCGTCGGCGCACTCGATCCGCACGCGGACCAGGGAGTTCTCCTCCGCGTCGTCCATCAGCGCCACCTCGATATAGTTCGACGTCAGCGCGCGCATCCGTCCGTCCTCGTGGCGGCCTCTCATCACGAGCGCTTCCTGCACCGATCCCTCCTGCGATCGGCGGAAGCGCAGTGCGAGCTGCCTGCCGAGCATCCGCAGCGAGGCGCACCGCTCGCGGACGACCGTGGCGGCCACACGGCCTGGCATGCCGGCGGCCGTGGTCCCGGGCCGCGCCGACCACGGGAAGACATGCAGGTAGTTCAATCCCGCCGCGAGGATGAGGTCCTGCGTGCGGGCGAAGTCGGCCTCGGTTTCCCCGGGGAATCCCACGATCACGTCGGCGCCGATGCCTGCGTCGGGGCAGGCGGAGCGCAGGGCGCCGATGATCCGGGCATAGTCCGCCGCGCGGTAGTTGCGCCGCATCGCGGCCAGGACGCGGTCCGAGCCGCTCTGCAGCGGAACCTGCAGGTGGCGCGCGAGGCGGGGCTGGGCCGCCATGAGGCCGGTGATGCCGGCGTCGACACAGCGCGGCTCCAGCGAGTTGAGGCGCAGGCGGAATCTCCCTTCGACCCCCAGCAGCCGGGCCAGCAGATCCGCGAGGCTCAGGCGAGGGTGGAGATCCTTTCCGTAATCACCGGAGTTGACACCTGTCAGCACCACCTCCCGGTACCCCGCGGCCAGCAGCGTGCGCAGCTGCCGCTCCACCTGCTCCGGCGGGACGCTGACCGAGCAGCCGCGCACCGCGGGGATGATGCAATAGGAGCAGCGCAGCCCGCAGCCATCCTGGACGCGCAGGAAGGCGCGGGTCCGATCCCCGAATGCGGGCAGCGACGCCTCGACATCACGCGTGATGCAGCCGTCCGCCAGCTCCTCGGGAAACCGCCGCCGCAGCTCCTCGAGAATGATGGACGCCGCGCGCCGACGCTGCGCCCGGCTCAGGATCACGTCCACGCCGCCCATCGCCGCGAGCGCTGCCGGGTCGCGCTCCGCGTAGCATCCGGTGGCGACGATGACCGCTTCGGGGTTCTCGCGCCGGCGCCGGCGCATCAGCTGGCGCGCGTCGGACTCCGCGGTCCCGGTCACGCTGCATGTATTGATGACGATCAGCCGGGCGCGCGCGGGATCGTCCACCGCGGCGGCCGTCCCACGCAGCGCGCCTGCCAGCTCGGCGGAGTCGAGCTGGTTGAGCTTGCACCCCATCGTGGTGACGTGCAGGCCGATCATTGCCGTGTCCCAGGGCCTCCTGAGAGCGCCTGTGCCTTGCGCTCCACTTCGGCGGCCATTTCCTCCTTGTGCCGCGCCAGCTTCTCCCGCAGCGGCGCCTCCCGGCGCGCGATGATCTGCACGGCGAGCAACCCGGCGTTGCGCGCCCCCCACGCCCCGACCGACGTCACCGCCACGGGCACTCCGGGCGGCATCTGCACCGAGGAGAGCAGCGCGTCGAAGCCCGCAAGCGGCGAGCTGGCGAGCGGCACGGCGATCACCGGAAGCGTCGTGTGCGCTGCCACCACGCCTGCCAGGTGCGCCGCACCTCCGGCGCCGGCGATGATGACATCCAGCCCCCTCCCCGCGGCCTCGCGCGCGTAGCGCGTGGCGCGGTCGGGACTCCGGTGCGCGGAGGCAACCGTCATTTCGTGGGCGACGCCGAACTGCTCCAGAATCTGCGCCGCCTCCTTCATGATGGAAAGATCGGAATCGCTCCCCATCACGATCCCCACAAGCGGCGTTGACGTGTCCTTCTTTTGCGCCATCTCTGTCCCGTCTCCCTTCCCTGCTAGCCTTCCTGCCTCCGGCGCGCTCCCTGCCTGGCCAGCGCGTGCTGGCCGATGTCGCGCCGGTAGTGCATCCCCTCAAACGAGATCCGCTCCACCCCCGCGTACGCCCTCGCCACGGCATCTTCCAGGCTGTCGCCCCACGCCGTCACCCCCAGGACGCGGCCGCCGGCGGTCTCGAAGCCCGCCGCGGGCAGCGCGCGCCGGCGCGTGCCGGCATGAAATACCTTGGTGTCGGGCAGCGCCGCCGCCTCGTCCAGCCCCGAGATCGGCTGCCCGGAGGAGGACGACTCCGGATAGCCTCGCGATGCCATCACCACGCACACCCGCGCGCCGCGCGCCAGACGGGGCCTGTGGGCAGCGTCGATCCTGCCTGTGGCAGCGCTGAGCAACGTCTCGACAATGTCTCCCTGGAGGCCGGGCATCAGCACCTGCGTCTCGGGATCGCCGAAGCGGGCGTTGTATTCGAGGACCATCGGCCCGGCAGCGGTGAGCATCAGCCCGGCGTAAAGGACACCACGATACGGGGCCCCCTCGGCGGCCATCCCCGCGATGGTCGGGTCGACCACCTCCTTCAAGATACGCGCCTCGAGCGCATCGTCGAGCGCAGCGGAGGGGCAGCAGGCTCCCATGCCGCCCGTGTTGGGGCCGGTGTCCCGATCGCCGACTCTCTTGTAGTCCTGACATGTGCCCAGCGGAATGGCCGACTCGCCATCCGTCAGGGCGAAGAACGACGCCTCGACCCCCGTCAGGCACTCCTCGATGAGGACCCGGGCGCCGGCTTCGCCGAACTGGCGCTGGCGCATCATCGCCACCACGGCGCGGCGCGCCTCGTCCCGCTCGCCGGCCACGACGACTCCCTTTCCGGCGGCCAGTCCGTCTGCCTTCACCACCACGGGGAACTGCGTGCCGGGCGCATCGAGGTGCCGCAGGGCGGTATCTGCGTCGTCAAAGACGTCGAATCCGGCCGTAGGAATCCGATGCCGCTGCATGAAGCGCTTGGCGAATACCTTGCTGCCCTCGAGGCGGGCGGCCATTCTGCTCGCTCCAAACGCCGCGATGCCCCTCACCGCCAGCGCGTCCACCAGCCCGGCCGTCAGCGGCAGTTCCGGCCCAACCACCACGAGGTCGGCGCGCTGGGTGCGCGCCAGGGTGGCCAGTCCCTCGACGTCACCGAGGTCTCCTCCCGGAAGCGGAAGGCAGATCGCCTCCTGCTCGATGCCGGCGTTGCCCGGCACGCACATCAGATCGTCGCGGCGTGTCACCTGAGGGCTCAGCGAGATCTTCCACGCCAGGGCATGCTCGCGTCCGCCCGACCCGACCACCATCACGCGCATGAGGAGCTGCCTCTACTGGCGGGCCGCAATGGGGCCGCCCGATCCCGGCTCTGCCTTGTAGGCAGCCCGCAGCGCGTCAACGACGGCGGCGGCGGCCTTCTGGCGGAAGACAGGGTCTTTCATCAATGCCGCATCCTGCGGGTTGTTGAGATTGACGACCTCGAGCAGCAGGCTCTGCGGGACGACGCTGGTCCGGATGACCGCGGGCGACCAGGCACGCCCGCGCCGTATGACGTGATTCCGGACGGGCTCGTACTTGTGCACGGGCAGCCCGGCGGCGCCAAACGACTCCACGAGCCGCTGTGCCAGCCGGCGCGAGAGCCCCTCCGAGCGCTCCTTCTGCTGGCTGGAGAATTTCACGTAGCGCAGCTCGCCCACTTCCTTCTGACTGTAGAGCCTTCCGCTGTGACCGTATGTGCCGCCGCGGTAATCCTGGCCCGGCACATAGACCATCGCACCGCGCACCGCGGGGTGAAGCGAGTCGGCGTGCAGACTGATGAACACGATGCGCTGCGGATCGGCGCCGCGCCCCGTGGCCGCGCGAAAGTACGAGTTGACCAGGTACCATCGCAGATTAACGCCCACCGTGGAGACGTGAGGCTGGCGCGGCGCGTAAGCCGGCGTGGTCAGGAGCTGTTCGTCACGATCGATCTTGAAGGGGCCGCGCTGAGGACGGAATCCGCTGCTGCGGTCGCGGATCGTGGTCAGGATGCTCGCCGCGGTGTCTGCCTCGGCGAGCGCCTTGATCCGGCACATGATGTCGTAGACGTAGTCGTCCTCATGGACTCCGTTGCGGCTGGCTCCCACGTCGTCGCCGCCATGCCCGGCATCCAGAATGAGCGTCACACCGGCGAGGTCCCGCGCGACCACGGTCAGCTGATGGCGCTGTGCGGCCGCAAGCGATGCCTCCATCGCCACGTGCGCGGGATCCTGCTCCGGCAGGTACTCCGGCAGAATCAGCTCCCGCGGGATCTTCACGGGAAAGCCGACGGGGATGGAGGTGACGTCCCGGATTCCGCTCACCTGCGCGATGCGCGCCGCCGTAGCCGTCACATCGTCAGGATCCAGTCTGCCGGTGAAGCGCGCCACGACCGACGAGTAGAGCGCCTCGCCGCGGCGGAGCCGGTAGATCGCATGCGCATCGCTTCCCTGCCCGGCGAATGTCAGCAGTCCGACCTTGACGGGTGCTGCCGGGGCGCGGGGAGCCGGCGGAGGCGCGGGCAGTGCGGTAGCCGGCGGGGTGAGAGGCGGCGGGGGCTGGACCTTCGACAGCTCGGGCAGCAGCACCGATGTGGGGATCACGACTTCAGAGCCTGCTGCAAGCGGCGCCCAGGTGATGCCATTGGTCTCGGCGAGATCATCAGCCAGCCCGGCATCCCCCGCGAACCAGAGTGCGATCGCCTCCAGGGTCTGGCCTTCATCCGAGGGATGCACTCTGTGGATCCAGCCTTCCTCCCCCATCCCATCGTCCGGAAAGAGAGCCAGCAGCACGGCGGGCCTGGCGGCCGGGTCCAGACACTGGATCGGTATGGCGTAGAACAGTCCGGCCTTCACTGGCCGCTGCGCGTTGGCAGTCTCCAGCCGCCGCGCGTCACACTGCGTCGCGCGGCCGCGCGCGGCCAGAGACGCGTAGCCGTCCCCTGCCTGAGCCTGCAGCTCAAGAAAGATCGAGACACCATCCAGCGTGGCGACGCTTGTGGCTTCCAGGGGCGCGCGCCGCACCGGCGCCGCACCGGCTCCGGCCGCCAGAAGGAAGCAGGCGGCCGCCGTCCCGAGCCGGAATGCGGAGCCCGTCCTCATCCAGATCCGGCTCCGGATCCGGCTCCGGCTCCGGCTCCGGCCGGCAAGCCGCGCCGGCTCAGGCGGCATCCGCGGCCAGTGCGGGCGCGCTGCTCATGACATCCAGGGATCGCTCCAAATCTCCGGAGATCGCCAGCACGTCGGCCTCGCCGAAAAACGGGCCCAGGATCTGGCAGCCGATCGGCAGCCCGCCGCGTGTGAACCCGCACGGAATCGAAAGCCCCGGGATGCCGGCCAGGTTGGCCGTGACCGTGTAGATATCGGACAGATACATGGAGAGCGGATCGTCCAGCTTCTCTCCCAGCTTGAATGCCGGGGTGGGCGCGGTCGGCGTGACGATGACATCCACCTTCTGGAAGGCCTGCTCGAAATCCCGCCTGATGAGCGTCCTCACCTTCATCGCCTTGAGATAGTAGGCGTCGTAGTAGCCGGCCGACAGGGCGTAGGTCCCCAGCATGATGCGGCGCTTGACCTCCGGACCGAACCCGGCGACGCGCGTCCGATCGTACATCTCGCGCAGCCCCCCGGCCTGCCCGGCAACGTCACCGGCGTCGCGCAGGCCGTAGCGGACTCCGTCGAACCGCGCGAGGTTGGAGGAAGCCTCCGCGGTGGCGACCAGATAGTAGACCGCGATCGCATAGTCCGTCGTCGGAAGCGACAGCTCCACCAGACGCGCTCCATGAGCCTCCAGGAGCTGGTGGCAGCAGCGGACGGACGCGGCCACCTCGGCATCCAGGCCGGGCCCGAAGAACTCCGAGGGGATGCCGATCCGCATTCCCTTGACCGGTCTGGAGGCTCCGGCTTCGGCCGCCTGATAGTCGTCCACCGGCACCCGGGCGCAGGTCATGTCCCGGGGATCCTCGCCAGCCATCACCCGGAGCGCGAGCGCCGCGTCGCGCGTGCTGCGCGCAAACGGGCCTGCCTGATCCAATGACGAGGCGAACGCCACGAGGCCGTACCGGGAGACCCTCCCATATGTTGGCTTCAGTCCCACGGTCCCGGTGCAGGCAGCCGGCTGGCGGATGGAGCCGCCGGTGTCGGTTCCCAGAGCGAGCGGAACCATGCGGGCCGCGACAGCCGCGGCGGATCCTCCCGATGAGCCTCCCGGAACCCGGTCAAGGGCCCATGGGTTGCGCGTCGTGTGCCACGCGGAGTGCTCCGTGGAAGAGCCCATGGCGTATTCGTCCATGTTGGTCTTGCCCACGACGATCGCCCCTGCGGCCTTCAGGCGCGCAACGCAGGTGGCATCAAACGGGGAGCGATACCCCTGCAGGATGCGCGAGCCGCACGTTGTGGGGAATCCCTTGACGCACAGGACATCCTTGACTGCGATCGGAACTCCGGCCAGCGGCCCGGGCTGCCCGCCACCGGCGCGGGCGGCATCCAATTCGGCGGCCTGCCGGCGGGCTTCATCCGCGTCGAGCGCCAGAAATGCCTGCACGCGCGGCTCGAGCTTTTCGATGCGGGCCAGGTGTGCGTTCAGGATCTCCACCGCGGTGAGCTCGCCCGAGGCGAACTTCCCGGCCAGCGACGTGGCGTCGGCAGCCGTCGGGTCGATCCCTTTCCGGCTCACCCGATCACCCTGGGGACCTTGAAGTGCGATCGGCCTGAATCCGGGGCGTTGGCCAGGGCATCCTCGGGGCTGAGCGTGGGCTCCAGCGCATCCTCGCGAGGCGGGACCATTCCAGCAGGCCCCAGGCCGGGCAGGCCGATGGCAGGCTCCACCCCATCGGTGTCCAGCTGCGCCAGTTTGTCTACATAGAGGAGGATCTGATCCAGCTCGGCGCGCAGTCGTTCCAGCTCGGCATCCGTGAACCGGAGGTGGGCCAGGGAGGCCACTTTCCTGACTTCTTCGAGGGCGATCTTCACGCAGGCTCCCCCCTCCCGAGGAGTCGCGCATGGTAAACCAGCCCGCCGGGGGCTGGCAACCACGCTGTTTGACACATGCCTGGGGTATTCCTAGGCTTTGCTTCATGGTGGGGAGGTTGGGGGCCGGGAATCGCGTCATCGCAGCACTGGCAATGATGACCCTGCCTGCGATGCTGCCAGCGGCTCCAGGAGACGCCCCCCCGCAACCCGTGCTGCAAACGCGCGCGTTGATCGTGGTGCGCACCCTGGTGATCGATGCGATGGGAACGCGCACTGTCGCCACGGATCGGGCCCGCGTGCCGTTCGGCACGCGCGGACTGCTGGTGCGCAGCGTTCCCTACGCCGGGCCGGCCATGGCCTTCCGCCTTGCTGCCCGTCCGGCCTCCCCCACACCCCAGGGAATCCCGCTGGAGGTGGAAGCCGAGGTCTGGAGTGGAGATGCTTCCAACCCTCCTACCGGAGAGGCGCTGGCCCGCCGCAGCGAGCAGACCACGCTGGCGGCCGAGGGGTCGTTTCTGCTCGAGCTGGAGCATGACGAGCAGGCCCGGCGGCGGGTGGTTCTGAGCATCTCGGCCAGGCCGATCGGCGAGGACGAAGCGCTGCCGGACGAGCCGCAGGGCTCGACGCTGCGCAGCGTGGGAATCCACATGCAGATTATCCGACAGGCCGGACCCACGGCCGATGAGCCGATAACTCACAGCCTGACAACGGTGATGGGACGATCGGTCTCCTACAGCTTCACGGTCCGCCGGGGGACCGGGGCGCGGGCGGATGGGGAGACTCAGACCGTTGGCGGCACAATCGAGGTCACCCCGGAGAGCTGGCAGGGAGACCTGGTCACCATCAGGACAGAGATGACCGGTGCGGAGTACCTCGACGAATTACGCAGCCGCATCGAGCCTTTCCGCCTGTCGGCGGTGCGCACCGTGCGCTCCGGGCAGCCCCTGGACCTCTACCTGACCGTGCCCGCCGACCCTGCGGCGCTGCCCGAAGGGGGCCGCCCCGTGACATATTCAATCATCATCATTCCTGCCATGGAGTGAGCCTCGTGGGAGATTTTCGGCCTCATCGGTTGCCTCTGTGGCGGATAGGTAAACAAATTACCCCAGGAGCGGGTCTATTGGATGTCCTGCGCGTCAGGGAACAGGGGCATGGCAGAAGTGGCAGGCAGCTCGGGGAGGAGCTGAAGCTGACCCGGCAGGCGAAGCGGCGGGGAGGAGAAGAGGTCCTCGCTCGAGCCGACCGGCCATCGAAATACCCGGATTCCCGACGCGTCACGTTTTCTTGACAGAGCATGGACCCCGTGGTACAAGGTAGGTTCGGTTCGCTCCCGTCCGCGGGAGCGGCGTACCTGCGCGTGACACGGGCAAGCTGAATCACCCAATCGCCGGCGCAGGCTACAAGAGTTGTTGAGGCCGGGTCGGCGGGGGGGCCAACGCCCCGGCACAGGCGATTCTCTGAGATGATATCCATCAACTCGTTGACGACTGAACAGTGCCTGAGGGATCGGCACGCCGAGGTCATGCCGACTTCGGATGCCCTGGGGCGACGACGGAGGTCAGTGATGAAGGCAAGCAGGCTCGCGGCACTAATCATGGTTGTGTTTCTGGTGCAGGGGCTGGGCCTTTCCGTCCACTTCGGGCAATCCGTCACCGCAACGGTGAAGGGGCGCGTGGTGGACACCGATGGCACCGGCCTGCCCGGTGTTGTCGTGCTCATCAAGAGCAAGAGTCAGCCGACGGGCAACAAGCAGGCGGTGACGGACATCGAGGGAAACTACCGGCTTCAGCTGCTGCCCCCGGCGGGCGACTACCTGATCCGCGTGGACTATCCCGGCTTCGCGCCCATGGAAGTGGGGCCGCTGGATCTGGATCCCGGCAAAACGACTGTCGTCCCGATCACACTCAGGACCACGGCGGAGACCACGGAGGTGATCACGGTCGAGTCCAAGGGAAATATTGTGGACACCGACAGCACCAAGACCACCACCTCCTACAGCGCCGAGTTCATCGAAGGCCTGCCGATCATCGGCCATAACTACCAGGACATCCTGACGCTGGCTCCCGGTGTCACCGACACCGATGGCGACGGCAATCCGAACGTGCACGGCTCGCGCGAGACCGGCCTGCAGTACCGGCTCGACGGTGGCAACATCACCGACCCCGCCTCGGGCACCTTCGGCCAGAATCTCAACGCCGACATCATCGAGGAGGTCGAGGTCATCACGTCGGGCGCATCGGCCGAGTACGGACGCGCCGACGGCGGCTTCGCCAACATCATCACCAAGTCGGGCGGCAACGACTTCGAGGGGAAATTCTCCGTCTACTGGCAGGGGAAGTTCCTCAACGGGGACGGCGCGAACAACAACGACGTCAATCAGTTCGACGATGAGGTGCCGGACTACAGGGACATCCGCCCCACCCTGAGCCTTTCCGGCGCCATCGTGAAGGACAAGCTGTGGTATTTCGCCTCCATCGAATACCTCGACACTGAGGTTCCCGTCAACCAGATAGGATCGACGATTCTGCGCACGTCGAAGGGGAACTACTCCTTCGGCAAGGTGACCTGGCAGGTCAACAGCTTCAACAAGCTGGCGCTCCAGGTAAACACCGACCCGCGCGTCTTCACCGGGTTCGGGCTGGCGCTGGGTGTCTCTCCCGATTCTGACTTCGAGTTCTCCCAGGGAGGCGTCACCCCCCAGGTGAAGTGGACCTCGACGATCTCGCCGCAGCTGCTGCTGGAATCCAACATCGTCCACTTCAGCTCCGGGATCTCGCTGTCGCCGGTATCGGATCTTTTTGTTCCGACGGAGGTCGAAACCGTCAAGTCGACCAACAATAACGAGCAGGCCGTTCTGCCCTGTGAGAGGGTGAATTGCGACCCTGCCAAGGGAGAGAACAAGATCTACCAGATCGACCTCTTCACGAACAAGATCACGGGTCCGTATTTCTTCGATAACGATGACTCACGGACCCGCAACTCGATCAAGACGGACCTGTCCTACAACATCGAGGATGCCTGGGGGCAGCACAACATCAAGGCGGGGATCGAGTTTGCCGACGAACAGTTCGAGGACAACCCGATCACCAATCCCATCCTGCTGGACAATACGCAGCCATTCGTGGATCGAAACGCCGGCGGTGGCGGCGTTCCTAACCCGGATGCAGTGAGCGGGACGTTGGTCATGATTGGGCCGACTGACCTTCAGGTGCACCAGCTCGCATCGAGCTTCAATACCGGAGTCTATCTGCAGGATGCCTGGAAGCCGCGGCCCAACCTGACCCTCAACCTGGGAGCGCGCCTCGATCGTGAAGATGTGGACACGTCAGGGTTCTCGTACTTCGATCCGCGGCAGGAACGCCGTGCCGCCATCGGCACATGGTCGGCCCTCTGCGAGGAAGCCCACGTCCAGGGCAATGTCGACCCGCGGTCCAATTGTAGGAACCTGGCAAGGTACGATGGATTACCTCCGAGGGGCATCGGATTCAACGTGGCTTCGTTCCGCGACACAAACATGGACGGGGTAAACGATGTCGATCCCAGAGTCGTGGGCCTCGACGCCGACAAAGATGGAATCATCGACCCATCAGACACGGAAGATGGACCGGCATTCTACTCGGAGTTCACGACCTACAGCGAGCGGGAGACCGAGAACTTTTCGATCAACAACATGAACCTGGCGCCCCGGATCAGCGTGTCCTGGGACCCATGGGCTGACGGCAAGACCAAGACCTTCGGCAACTGGAGCCGGTACTACGACCGGCTTTTCCTCGACACCATCCGTGGTGAGATAGGCCCCGACACAATCAACTATGTCTTTGCGCCCGATCCAACAACGAATTCCTTTCCGACAAGCCCCCCTCGTTACTCCCAGGCTGCTTCGAGCGTCTCTGTGACTCAGGTCGATCGCAACATCGGCACTCCATACACGGATGAGCTGTCGCTCGGCTTCGAGCGCGAGCTGGCTCCCGAGTGGTCCGCCGGCATCACCTACATCAAGAGGAAATCGTACAACCTGCTTCAGGATATCGACCTGAATCATCTTACTTGCGAGCAGCACGGCACGGAACTCGGGATCGCGCCCTATCTGGTATGCGGCGATGGACCAGGGACTCCGCTCGAAACGGACGGGTTCGGAACCGTGACCTCAAGACTTGGCGCTGGGGGAAGCGATGTCCAAGGCGGCAACTTTGGCTTGAACATCGGCTCAGTTTCCGCGCCGAACCAAGCGCCCGATCTCTATACAGTCAATAATCAATTCAACCAGGTGCTGCGCATCGGGAACTTCAACAGCGGCGAATACGAGGCCTGGGAGGTCAAGATCCTCAAGCGGCTGCACCGCAACTGGCAGATGCAGGCCAGCTACACGTGGTCGGAATCCTTCGGCGCCGCCGAGACCTTCAATTCGGGCCTGGGCAATGACCCGCAGACAACCGACGACGAAGCGGGATACCTGAGCTTCGACCAGCGGCATGTCCTGAAGTTCCAGGCGGTGACCCACCTGCCGCATCAGATCACGCTGGGCACGATCGTCCAGTGGGGCTCGGGCGTTCCCTGGTCGACCATCCAGACCGTGACGGATCTGGACAGGACGGGGAACACCATCTTCCGGACCTTCTTCCCCACCAGCCAGCGCAACGACCAGCGCAACGGCGGGCAGTGGAAGCTGGACGCCCGGATCGACAAGAACTTCGTCATCGGCAAGCTGCAGGCTTCCGGCTATTTCGCCGTGGAGAACCTGCTCAACGAGGACTGGCTCACCATCAACTCGTTCAACACGGCCGCGAACGACGGGACGCCGCTCAACGCTACCCGCAATTTCGGCCGCTTCTTCGAGATGGGGATGACCATCCAGTTCTAGCAGGCAACACACGCAGGGCTATAATCGAGGGGGCCACGATTCGTGGCCCCCTTTCTTTTTCTCTTGATGGGAGACGACAGGATGAGCAGGTCCATGGGATCCCGGCACCATGGGAGTCTGGTATTGACCCTCTGCGGCCTGATGGCCGCTTCAGCGGGGCTGCTGCACGCGGCCGAGGTAGTGGAGAGCTGGGACGTTGCTGACTCCAAGTGGCGTACCGGCCCCGTGAAGTACCTGCTCACCAAGGAAGAAGATCAGGCGTACAAGAAGCTCAAGACCGACGACGAGCGCAAGGCATTCGTGGAGAGCTTCTGGCGCGAGCGCGATCCCTCTGCCGGCACCCCGGACAATGAGTTCCGCACCGAGTTCTACCGGCGCGCGAAGGAAGCCGCCGCGACCTACACCGACGATAATGGCAAGGGCTGGCAGGATGACCGCGGGCGCGTCTTCATCCAGTTCGGCAAACCGGACGAGACCACGGAGAGCACGCGGCCGGGTGGTCCATCGGGCCTGAGCTCATCGTCCGGGCTTCCGGACTCGCTGGGCGGAAGCACGGTCGGCGGCTCGGACAGACCCGAGTCGCCCGTCAAGTCAGTCAAGTTCATCTACCTGACGGATCCGCTCACTGGCAAGCGGGGCCGGTTCGAGCTCGATTTCCAGGGCGAGCCGGGTGGAGGCTACAAGCTGCAGCAGCGGATTGACTGGGCCCAGCCGGCGCTGCGTGGCCTGGGCGCGGCGCGCGTGGCCTCTGCGCCCGCGGCGGCACCGCCTCCGGCCGCCGCGCCGCCAGCGACATCCCCGGCGCCGCCGGTCCAGGCTGAGTTGGCGGCTCCGGCCCCCGTGGAGAGCACGCCCCAATCCGAGCTGATGGCTCTCGTGCGCGGCGCTGAGGCTCCGGCCGCCTCGATCCCGATCGACCTTGCGGCTTCCTATTACAAGGCTGCCGACAAGTCCACATTCGCCAGGCTGACCTTGATGCTGAAGCGGGCGGGGCTTCCGCCCTCGGCCGACCCCTCCAGGCTGATCCTCTCCGCCGAGCTGATCGATCCGGCCACCGGTGAATCGAAACAGCGGTTCTTCAAGCAGGATCAGTTCGGCGCCTGGGACGGAAACGCAGGCCCCGGAGCCCAGACGGTGCTGTTCCAGGCGGATCGGCCGCTGGAGCCGGGCGCCTACAAGGCGATCTTTGCCGTGAAGGACCCGGATTCGGGCGCCATCGGCAGCCTGGAGAAGCAGATCGACGTCCCCTCCTTCAAGGAGGACGGCCTCCGGCTCAGCAGCATCACGCTCGCGGGCAAGCTCGAGAGCCTCCCCGCCCCTCCCGAAACACACCAGCCCTTTGTTCTGGGAAGCAAGAGGGTGATCCCGCGCCCGGACAACATCTACAAGGACGGCGATGAGCTGACCTTCTACTACCAGATCTACGGAGCGGCCACCGACGCCACGACGCAGTACCCCAAGGTCGAGCTGTCGTACGCGTTCGAAAAGCAGCACCAGGGCCAATGGCGCATGCTGGGAGGCAAGCCCGTCGTCTCCCCCGGACAGACCGCCCTGGCCCAGGCTTACGGTCTTACAATTCAGAAGTGGCCTGCCGGTGACTACAGAGTCTTCATCAAGGTTACCGACACGATCTCGGGCACGAGCACCAGCGCGGAGATCCCCTTCGTGGTGGCAGGCGCCGCCGCTCCGGGCGCAGCGACGAAGCCTGCACCCAAGCCAACACCCAAAAGCCCGAGCTGACACGGCCGTGGCCACTGCGCACGTCCGGAACCCCGGGATCTCAACGGGGATCCGCCGGCGTGCCTCCGGGGCGCTGGCGGCCGCTCTGGCCGTGGCGCTGCTCCTGCCCGGGATCATCCCAACGGCCGGCGCGGCACGCAAGACCGACTACATGGACAAGCCGATCCCCGAATGGCGGGAAGGTCCCATACGCTACATCATCACCAAGTCGGAGGATCAGGAGTACAAGTCCCTCAAGACCGAGGAGAATCGCGCGCGCTTCATCGAGAACTTCTGGCGCCGGCGCGACACGAGCCCCGAAACGCCCGGCAACGAGTTCCGGGCGGAGTTCTGGAGGCGCGTGCGCGATGCCAACAGACTCTACAGGGAGTACACGCCAAAGGACGCCTGGCGCAGCGACATGGGGAAGATCCACATCATCAAGGGGCCTCCCGATGACATGACGCGCGACACGGTGGCCCAGGGACACCGCGGGACCATTATCTGGACCTACCGCAGCAGCGGCGTGGCCGGCGTGGGCCCCAATGTCGTGGTGGCCTTCGCCCGCGACGCAACCGGCGAGTTCCGGCTGACCACCGAGCCCACGAAGGAATCCGACCCCAAGCAGGGGATCCCGGTTGCCTACCAGCCCCCGATGGGGACGGGCGCTCTCGCGCAGTCTCAGATCCTCAGGGCCCGGTCGGAAGTCGAGGAGCTCTACAACCTGAACGATCCTCTCATCAGAATGGCCGGCGGCCCCGCTACCGGCGGACCGCTTTCCCTGCTCACCGACCTGGTCAAGCTCCAGCAGCCTCCCACCGAGTGGGAGCTGCGCGAGACGGTGACCACGCAGGAGTTCTACGGTGGCGTGCCGATGCGCGCCCGCGCCGACTTCTTCAAGACGACCGGCGACAACACGCTGGTCATCTTCTCCGTGGCCGTGCGCAGCTCCGCGGTGACCTACCGGCGCGTGAGGGATCGCGAGATGCCCGACATTATGTGCTATGCGCGGATTCTCGATCTCACGGGCAACGATCTCGTCGCCAGCCTCGAGAAGGACACCGACTTCCGGCCCGCAGTGGAGAACATGCAGGCAGGGCTGGACGATGACCTGATCCATCAGGCCCGGCTGCAGCTGGAGCCCGGCTCCTACAAGGTCCAGTTCACCCTGCTGGACCGTGCGGGCGGGCGCGCCGGCTCGTACCAGACCAACCTGACGGTGCCCGATTTCGGCAAGCCGGATCTGGATCTCAGCAGCGTGCTGCTCGCTCGCTCCATCTCCCGGGTGGACGAAGCCGCCCCATCATCCGCTGACTACTCCTTCACGATGGGCAACCTGCGCGTGCTGCCGCGCGTGGGTCAGACCTTCATTCCGGGAGAGAGCCTTTCCTTCTATTACCAGGTCTACGGCGCGCGCGCGGCGGAGGGCCCCGGGGTCGTGAGCCTGGATGTCGACTATGGCTTCTACGGGCAGGACGCCGAGAAGGTGACCGATCTGGGGCATGTCACATTCCAGGAACAGAAGACCGCCGTCCACGGCTACACGGTCTCCCTGAAAGACTGGCCCACCGGGCCATACCTGCTCAGGGTCACGGTGACGGATCGACTCGCGCAGGCGACGGTCTCGCGCGACCTCCTCTTCGAGCTCCGCGCTCGCTGAGGCACGGGTATCCCCGATCAATGCGCTTCGAGGCGGGCCGAGGGGCTCGAAGCCCCGAGGCCCGCAATTCTACTTCGGGGCGAGCCGCGCGGAGCGGCGAGCAACCGCGTCCCCGCAGGAGCGGTGCCTCGCCGGCCATCAGATTGAGGATACGAGGATCCCGGCGGGGGAAAGAACCTTGACCACGTGAAGAGCGCTGGCCTAGAGTAGCCAACTCCTATGCGTTCCACGCGTGTGATCCGGTTCCACAACACCCTGACGCGTCAGCTCGAGGTCTTCCAGCCACTCGAGCCGGGCAAGGTGCGGATGTACACCTGCGGCCCCACCGTGTACGACCATGCGCATATCGGCAACTTCCGGACGTACGTCTGGGAGGATTTCCTGCGCCGCTTCCTGAAGCACCGCGGCTTCGAAATGCTCCACGTGATGAACCTTACCGACGTGGACGACAAGACGATCCGCAATGCCGCCGCGGCCGGAGTGCCGCTCGACGAGTACACCCAGCCCTTCATCACCGCGTTCTTCGAGGACCTCGACACGCTCAATATCGAGCGGGCGGAGATCTACCCCAGGGCTACGCAGCATGTTCCCGATATGACGGCCCTCATCAGGAAACTCGCCGGACGCGATCACACCTACGAGAGTCAGGGCTCGCTCTACTTCAGGATCTCCACGTTTCCGGGTTACGGCAGGCTGTCGCACATGGATCCCGAAGGCATCATGCCAGGGGCGCGGGTCGAGTCGGACGAATACGAGAAGGCGGACGCGCGCGACTTCGTCCTCTGGAAGGCGCGCAAGGACGGCGAGCCCTTCTGGGACAGCGAGCTGGGCCCGGGACGTCCCGGATGGCACATCGAGTGCTCGGCGATGAGCATGAAGTATCTCGGAGAGAGCTTCGATCTGCACACGGGCGGCGTGGACAACATCTTCCCCCATCATGAGAACGAGATGGCCCAGAGCGAGGCCGCCACGGGCAAGCCCTTCGTGCGGTGCTGGATGCACTCGGAGCATCTGCTGGTGGACGGCGAAAAGATGTCCAAGTCGAAGGGAAACTTCTTCACACTGCGCGACCTCACCGCGCGAGGGCTCGACCCCATCGCCATCCGCTACTTCCTCCTCACCTCGCACTACCGCAAGCAGATCAACTTCACGCTCGAAGGCGTGGCCCAGACCGCGGCGGCGCTCGAGCGCCTCAACGGATTCGAGGACCGGCTGGCCCGCGAGCCGGCCGGCGGCGCTTCCGGGCTGGGCGCCGCGCTCGAGCAGGCTCGCGAGCGGTTCGATGCGTCACTCGATGAAGACCTCAACACGGCCGCCGCTCTGGGCGCCGTCTTCGACCTGGTGCGGGAGGCCAACACCGCGTTCGATCGCGGTCAGGGCGACGCCGCCGAGCGCCGCGGGATCGCAGATTTTCTTGCTTCGTTCCGTGGGCTGTTCGCCGTGCCCCGGCGTTTGCATCAGATCGACGCACAGGTTGAGGCACTGGTGAGCCGGCGCGAAGAGGCCCGCAAAGCCAGGGACTTCGCCACAGCCGATCGCCTCCGCAAGGAGCTCTCCGACATGGGGATCCTCCTGGAGGACACACCTCAGGGAGTCCGATGGAAAAGGACCTGAGCGGCGCCGGGCGGCTCCCCCGCATCCAGGCTCCCCTTCCCGGACCCCGCGCCCAGGCGCTGATCGAGCGGGATCGACGCGTCCTATCCAGCTCGTACACCCGCCCCTATCCGTTCGTCATGGACCACGGTGAAGGGGCCATCGCCGTGGATGCCGACGGCAACCGCTTCCTGGACTTCGCGGCCGGCATCGCCGTCTGCTCCACGGGCCACAGCCATCCAGAGGTCGTCGCCGCCGTGAAGGCGCAGGCGGATCGTTACCTGCACATGGCGGCGCCGAACTTCTACCAGGAACCCCTGGTGGCGCTTGCGGAGAAACTCGCGGCCTGCCGGCCGGTGGGGAGCGACGCCTCCAATGTCCGCGTCCTGTTCACCAACTCCGGCACGGAGGCGATCGAGGCGGCCCTCAAGCTGGCCCGCTACAAGACCCGGCGCCATCTGGCGGTAGCATTCTTCGGCGGGTTTCATGGCCGCAGCATGGGAGCGCTCTCGCTCACCGCGAGCAAGGCCCTGCAGCGCCAGGGGTTCGGCCCGATGCTGCCCGGGGCGGTTCACGTTCCCTACGCTGACTGCTATCGCTGCCCCTTCGGCCGCCTGCCGGACAGCTGCGACGTGGAGTGTGTTACCTACATCGAGGACTATCCGCTCAAGCGGATTGCCCCGCCCGACGAGATCGCCGCGATCGTGGTGGAGCCGATCCAGGGCGAAGGAGGGTACGTCGTGCCGCCCCCGCGCTTCTTTGCCCGGTTGCGGGAGCTGTGTGACCGCCACGGCATCCTGATGATTGCCGACGAGGTGCAGTCAGGCATCGGCCGCACGGGCCGCATGTTCGCCATGGAGCATATGGGAGTGGTCCCCGACATCGTGGCCGTAGCCAAGGGGATCGCCTCGGGACTCCCGCTGGGCGCCTGCATCGCCCGCGCGGACGTCATGGACTGGCCCGCGGGCGCCCATGCCTCGACATTCGGGGGTAATCCGGTGGCCTGCGCCGCCGCGCTTGCCACCATGAAGCTCGTCGAGGAGGGCCTGATGGCCAACGCGGCGGTCCAGGGTGAGCGGCTGCGCGCAGGTCTGAGGGCCCTGGCGGCGCGGCACGAGCTGATCGGCGAAGTGCGCGGGCTGGGGCTCATGGTGGGGATGGAGCTGGTCAAGGATCGCCACACCCGCCAGCGCGCTCCCGACGAGACAAAGCGAGTGATCCGGGAGTGCTTCGAGCGCGGCCTGCTGGTCCTGGCGTGCGGCGAGAACAGCGTCCGGTTCTGCCCTCCTCTCATCGTGGACGAGCGTCAGGTCGACGCGGCTGTCCGGATTGTGGACGCCGCGCTGGGCGCAGCCGCTGTCGCCTGACACGCCGCTCTGCCGCCGTCCCGGACTATCGGAACACCCTTTCTGGCGCCCCGCCGGCGGACGGTTAAACTCTTTCCTGCCCTGCCTGTCCAAGAGATCAGAAGGACCGGATGGATCGTTCACGCGAAGTCCCCGGCACATTAAGACCAGAGATCCTCGATCCTGAGGCCGCCGCGCCTGAGTCGGACGCGCAGCTTGCCGCGCGGTTTTGCGGTGGCGACCGGAGTGCGTTCGACCTGATCGTGCTGCGACATCAGAAAGACGTCTACAGACTGGCCTGGAGGATCACCGGAGATCATGCCGAGGCGGACGATCTGGCGCAGGAGACATTCTGCCGCGCCTGGCAGGCCCTTCACGGATTCCGTGGCGACTCGTCTCTCAGGACGTGGCTCATGCGCATCGCGATGAATCTGAGCCTGAACCTGATCCACTCTGCCCGCGTGACGCAGCGTGATCACGCGGTGATCGAGGATCTGGCAGAACAAGGCAGGCCTGCCACCGTGGTGCAGGCAGCGGGACCCGAGCGGCTCATGCAGGCTCAACGGGAGATGCGCCTGCGCGCCGCCATCGGGACCCTGCCGCCGCGCCAGCGATCGACTTTGCTGCTGAGGGCGTTCGAGGGACTCCCCTACAAGGAGATCGCGCGCGTCATGGGATGCACCACCGGGACGGCGAAGGCCAACTTCTTCCATGCGATCGCATTTCTGCGCCGGCAGATGAAGGAAGCACCATGACGACAACAGGAACCCGGGGGCGTCCGGATTGCGCCGCGGTTCGTGAGCGGCTGGCTGATCTCCTGGAGGGCCCCATGGACGCTTCGCTCGCCACGCACCTGGCGGGCTGTCCCGCATGCACCGGGGAGCTCGAATCCCTGCGCGCCATGGCGGAGGCGGCGGCGAGTCTGTCGCGCCGCGAGGTCCCCGAGCCGCCCGAGGAGTACTGGGAGATGTTCCTCCCCAGGCTCCGCGCGCGCCTTGACGCCCGCCCGGGTGCGCCTGTCGACTCGCATCCCGTCCCCGCCTCGAAGCGCGCTCGCCTGATCATCGTTGCGGCGTCCCTGGTGATGATCGTGACCGCCACCGTGGCGCTGCTGCCGCCGCGCCCACCGGAGCCCGACCTGGCTGATGAACTGGAGGCCCGCCTGGAATCCGCCATTGCGAAAATGGCGCATGTGGATAGGTGGCAGATGGCGGATGCCGCACTTGAGACACCGTGGACCTGGAACCTGGATGACGCTCCTGGCAGCTCTGCTCCGCCTGCGCCCGCGGAGCTGCTCGAAGCGCTCAACGAGGTTCAGCTCCGTCCCGGCGGGATGGACTGCTGGACAACCGACTGGATCGACGATCGCCTGGAGCCTTTGAGCCGCGAGCAGGCGGAGGCTCTCGGCGCCCAGCTGGCCCGCGACGCAACCTGACCATGGAGCCGCGCACAATGTGTAGAAGCCATCACAGAACCCTCGCCATCGCGATTCTCACCGCCATTGCCTTCCAGGTGACCCCGATCTTCGCGCAGGGGGGAGATCCGGAGGAGGGCTTCCGTGAAGACCTCCAGGAGACCATCGAGATCTACATGGTCGCAAGGCTCAAGCGGGCGCTGGTCCTGAGCGACGCGCAGGAGCGCACGGTGCTGCCGCTCATCGAGCAGATGAATACCGATCGCCGGGAGACCAACCGCCGGCGCCGGCTGCTCGTCATGAGGCTGCGCCCTCTGGTGGCGGACAATGCCTCCGCGGACGGCGAGATCGCCGAGGTGATGGACGCGCTGGAGGAGCTGGACCGCACGGCGCGCGCCTCCGAATTGAAGAACCGGGAGGAGATCCGCGCCGCACTGTCTCCCCGCCAGCAGGCCCAGTTCGTGCTTTTCATGGAGAGCTTCCGCCGGGACATGGCCGACCGGATCCGTGGCATCGAGCAGCCCGGCGGCCGGAAAAACGCGCCATCGGGCGCTCCCCCGCGCCGCTAGATCGATGGGGCTGATCTCGGGCAGGAGCGGCCTCGACGGGGAGCGGCTCGCCGCGCGCCATCTGACGTCGCGGGGCTACCGGATCCTGGCCACGCGCTATCGCGCCCCCGGAGGGGAGCTGGACCTGGTTGCGGAGTCACCGGAGGGGATCCTGGTCTTCGTCGAGGTGAAGGCCCGGGCGGCCGCCCACCTGAGCCCGCCGCTGGAGTCGGTCCACAGCCTCAAGCAGCGCCGCATCGCCACCGCCGCCCAGCACTATCTGGCGGCGTTCAACCGCCACGAATCGGTCTGCAGATTCGACGTCATCAGCCTGGTCTGGCCACCGCCTGGCGGCCGGACCGCACCCCGGCTCGATCACGTCATCGACGCTTTCAGGCTGGACTCCTGAAGATGCTGGTTTGACACCCCCGGACACCTCTGGTATATATCTCGATTCGCGAGCGGGAATAACTCAGTGGTAGAGTGCAACCTTGCCAAGGTTGAAGTCGCGGGTTCGAATCCCGTTTCCCGCTCCATCATCCCCACCTTCCAGATCCAGGGCGGCGTAGCCAAGCGGTAAGGCAGAGGTCTGCAAAACCTTCATCATCGGTTCGATTCCGATCGCCGCCTCCACAATCCCTTCCAGCCCCCCGGGCGCCGGCCCTGATCGGGCAAAAGGGCGCTTGCATATGCCCGGAGCCTTGGATATCATGACGCCCGTTTTCAGGGGGATCGGGGGGGCCACCTCCCGGAGGAAACAGGGACAGCAGGAGAACGAGCGCGTCATCGGCAGAGCGTGAGCAACATCCCGTCACCATCGAATGTCCCGCGAAGGGGTTGTCAGAGACACCCGGGCAACAGACAGCGCTATCCCATGTAAGACCAAAGAATCGGCCCAACTCCGGCGTTCCCGGGCGGTCCAGCGCGGGCAGGCCGGTCTAAATATGCAATTCCAGTGGGGCCCCGCCCCGTCATAGTTTTTCCCCCCGCAGGGGGACTCTCAACCAAGGAGGTAGCACCAGATGGCAAGAAAGAAGCTCCTGCTCGCGAGTGGCCTGGTGGCGATCGCTGTTCTGTTCTCCGCCTGCGCAAAGCCGCCTGAGATGGAGATGAAGGAAGCCACCGCAGCACTCGAGGACGTGCGTAATGCGGTCCAGGCCGACAAGTGGGCCCCCACCGAGTACGCGGCACTGAAGAGCTCCATCGACGCCGCCCAGGCCGAGATCGACGCGCAGGGTCAGAAGTTCGCCCTGACGCGCAACTACGACAAGGCCAAGCAGATGCTGGTGGACGCCAAGGCCCAGGCCGACAAACTGCGCATCCAGGCGATCGCCAACAAGGAAGCGGCCAAGCAGGAAGCCAGCACCCGCCTTCAGGAGGCCACTGCTGCCATCGCAGCCGCACGGGACGCGCTGACCAAGGCCCCCAAGACCAAGGACACGCGCGCCGACATCCAGCTCTTCACGTCCGACATCGACGGTCTGGATGCCTCCATCGGCGAGGTCAACAACATGATCTCGAGCGAGGACTACAAGGGCGCGGCAGCCAAGGCCGCGGCCATCACCCAGTCCGCCAACGACATCTCCTCGAAGCTCATGGAAGCCGCAGAGAAAGCTGCCTCCAAGCGCCGGAGATAGTCAGGACTGTCTGCACCTGCGGGCCGCCGGGGTTTGCGCCCCGGCGGCCCGTGCCGTAAATTGTGGCTGGCAGCCCCCGCTGACGGGCCTTGCGAATCAATCAGTTACATGCGACTCCCGCGACGATTCGTCACCTTGAGAAAACGAATAAGGCCGGGTAAGGCCTACTCCGGTCTGGTGGCGGTCTGCCTGCGAGGATTCCACACCGTGAGAAAACGAATATCGCCGCGCAGGGCCTACTCCGGTCTGGTGGCGGGGTGCCGGCGACGATTCCACACCTTGAGAAAACGAATCACGCCGCGCCGGGCGATCGCCTCCACCGGTCTTGTGGCGTTCTGCCTGCTCGGGCTCAGCCTGTTCGCCGGATGCCCCGACGCCCCCATCGCCCAGAAATACTCCGCCAAGAGCGCCCTCCAGCTGGCCCAGGACGCGGGCGCAGAGCAGCTCGTCCCTGAGCTGTTCCGCTCCTCGCAGGAGGCCTTCGCCGCAGGAGTCAGGGAGCTTGACCAGCAGCTTGCCCGCTCCAGGTTCCGCCGGGAGTTTGGCCGCGCCGAGGCGCTTCTGGACGCAGCAACCCGCCGCGCGCGGCTCGCCATCTCGCTGGCGGCCGAGCGGCGCGCTGATGCCCGGCGCGAAGTGGAATCACTGCTCAAGCGCGCCGAGGATGGATTCGACCAGTTCGAGTGGCTGGGAGGGTACGTCCCGCCCAGGAGTCCGGTGCGAGCGGATCTCAAGCGGGCGGAGGTGACCTGCAACGAAGCGCGCGCGCTGCTGGCGGCGGGCGAGATCGAGCGGGCGGTCATCGCGGCGCGCCGGGCCAGCGCGCAGGTTTCGGAGGCCTACGCACGGTTCTCGCGCTACCTCAATGCCGGAACGAGCCCGGAGCGGCGCCGCCAGTTCAGCCGCTGGGTGCGCGACACGCTCGAATGGTCGGACAAATCCGGCGAGCCGGCGATCATCGTGGACAAGCAGCGCCGCACGCTCACTCTGGTCAAGAACGGACGGCGCGTGCGGACCTACCGTGCCGAGCTGGGAGTCAACGGCACGCTCGACAAGATCTATGCAGGTGATCGGGCCACCCCGGAAGGGAAATACCGCGTCACCGAGAAACGCGGCCCGCGCCAGACACGCTGGTACAAGGCGCTGCTGCTCAACTATCCCAACGATGAGGATCTCGAAGAATTCGACCGGATGCGGCGGCGGGGCCAGATCTCGAAGCGCGCCCGTCCCGGAGGCCTCATCGAGATACATGGAGAAGGCGGGCGCGGTCAGGACTGGACTGACGGGTGCGTCGCGCTGGTCAATCCGGACATGGACGATCTGTTCGACAGGGTCTCGGTCGGAACACCCGTCACCATCGTGGGCTACGAGGCGGACCCCTACGCCGCCGCTGAATCCTCTCCGAGCCGCATCGCCTCGCGCCGTGACCGCGGCGCTCCGGGATCCGGCGGCGGGCCATAAGGCCAACCATGACGGAGCAGGCCGCATCGGCGCCCCCTCCACCCAGGCGGCCCCGCTCGCTGGCCGAGGGAGTGGCCCGCTCGTTCGTGCTCCTGATGGCCACCCTTCTGGTGGTCTCGTTCGGCCTGCTCTGCCTGCAATGGGCGCGCGGCAGGGAGCTGGCGGAGGCCACGCCGGCGCAGGTGGAAGTCCCGGCGGATCCTGATGGTCTCCAGCTGGCGCTGGCCACGCTCGAAAAGGACGTCCGAAAGCTCGAAGCGGCAAACAAGAAGCTCCGGACACGGCTCGGCTCGCTGCGCCCCCGGGGGACCTACCTGGTCATCGACGCCGGAGCCAACCGCGTCCAGCTCATGAGAGACGACGCCGTCATCCGGGAAGGGATCTGCTCGACCGGATCCGGCGTGCGTCTCCTGGATCCGACGCAGCCGCGCTCGTGGGTGTTCGACACGCCGCGCGGCGAATTCACCATCCAGCGCAAGATCAACGAGCCGATCTGGACCAAGCCGGACTGGGCCTTCGTCGAAGTGGGCGAGAGCCTGCCGCGCAACTGGAGCGAGCGGCTCGAGGAAGGGGTGCTGGGCGACTACGCCCTGGATCTCGGGCAGGGATACCTGATCCACGGGACGCTGTTCGAGCGCGCGCTGGGCCTGCACGTGACCCATGGCTGCGTGCGGCTCGGAGCAAAGGACCTCGAGGCGATCTTCAAGAACGTCAACATCGGCACGAAGGTCTACATCATATGACGCGGGCCGCCATCATCCTCATCGCGGGCGCCATCGGCTCGAGCACGGCCACTGCCGGCGGTGAGACGGCGATGGACAAGTTCAAGTCGCTCGTGCAGGAGAAGCGGGCGCTGGGCCGGGAAGCCGAGCTGCTCAAGCACGAAGCCGAGATCGCCGCGACGAAGGATGCCTACGTGCTCTTCGATCCGAAAGCCGGCACCTTCGAGTTCCGGGTGCGGGGGCGCTCCTTCAAGGCCTACGCATTCACTTCCATCGCGCACGACCCGCGAGGCAGGTTTCCCGCGGACCCGGAGACGGTCTACCGGCTGGCTGGAGCCAGGCTGACCGTGGCCGAAAAGGAAGGCGGGCATCCCGAGCTGACTCCGCCTGCGCCGCAGCCCGGCCAGAGTGAGCCGCTCTTTTCGGATCCAAACCAGCTCGCGGGCCAGACCGGCGCGCTGACCGGCCCGATTCCCACCGACGCCGGCGTCCTGGGGGTGGATGCCCCCTCGGAGTACTTCATCCGGTTCGACGAGAACGTGGTGTTCCACATCCGCTCGGAAAGGAGCCGGTCGTTCCGGGAAAAGGCCGCCGACCAGCTCTCGGAGATCGCCGAGAACATCCGCGCCACGTGGACCGGCATCTTCGGCCCCCCGCGCGATCTCAAGCCCGGCGCGTCGCCTCGGGTGCAGCTGTATCTCACCACCGATGTCGAAACGGCCAAGCACCTGCACTTTTCCCTTCTGCCTGGAGAGCGCTTCTTCGTCGTGCCTCCGCCCGAGCCTCCCGTCGTGCTCGTGGCAGCCGGCGCTCGCCCCGCGCCGGACACCCGCTGATTCTGTTTCCTGAATCAGGACAACCCCGGGGGCGCGCTACTGCGCTCCCGCGGGCGCGGCCGCAGGAGGAGGGTTGAAGAGCAGCGCGGCCCAGCGGCGCACGGAATCCAGCATGATGATCCCCACGCAGACCATCATGAGAATGGTCAGCGTCGCGTTCAGCCACCCCTGGAATTCCTGCCCAGGCCTGGATGCCATCGGCAGGAAGGTGTCCCGGACGGAGAGATACCCTGCCGTCAGGGTCGTCGTGGAGACGAAGGCCAGCGGCACCAGCGTCACCAGGGCATAGCGCGGCCGGCCCGAAGCCATGATGACGGTCGTGCCCACGCACAGCGCCACGGAAGCCAGCAGCTGGTTCGAGATGCCGAACATCGGCCAGATGGTGTTGATGCTGCCGGTCAGGATGAAGTAGGTCCACCCCCCCACCACCAGCAGCGACGACAGGATCGTCCCCGGCATCCAGTCGGTGCGCTCCATCGGCTTGTAGATCCGGCCGAAGAACTCCTGCACCAGGAAGCGCGCCACCCGCGTTCCCGTGTCGATCGTCGTCAGGATGAACAGAGCTTCGAACATGATCGCGAAGTGGTACCAGTACGACATCAGCCCGCGCATGCCGGGCAGCCCGCTGAAGATCTGGGCCATGCCCAGCGCCAGCGACACCGCGCCGCCCGTGCGTCCCGCCACCTGCTCGCCCACGTCGGCTTCCAGCTGCGGCAGGTTTTCCACCTGCATGCCGAGCTGCGCGTACCTGTCGGGCGGGACGTTCACGGCGAAGTAGTCGCCCGGCGCCAGGCTGGCGGCGGCGATCATCGCCGTGACACCGACCAGCCCTTCCAGCAGCATCGCGCCGTAGCCGATCGGCCGGATGTGGGATTCGTTGGCGATCATCTTCGGCGTGGTGCCCGACCCCACCAGCGCGTGGAACCCCGAGATGGCGCCGCAGGCCACCGTGATGAAGACGAACGGATAGAGGGTGCCGGGGATGATCGGCCCGCCGCCACCGATGAACTGCGACAGCGCCGGCATCTTCATCTCCGGGTTGACCACCAGCACGCCGGCTACCAGGAACGCGATGGTGCCCAGCTTCATGTACGACGACAGGTAGTCGCGCGGGCACAGCAGCATCCAGACCGGGAGGATCGATGCGATGAATCCGTAGGCCGCGATCAACAGCGTGATGCCGGTCCGGTCGAAGGTGAACCACGACGCCACCGGAGAACCAGGAATCCATCCCCCTACCACGACCGCCGCCAGCAGCCCCACCACGCCGATCACGGTGGCTTCGCCGATCTTCCCCTTGCGCCAGACGTACATGTGCCATCCCATATACAGCGCAAGGGGGATCGAGCAGCCGATGGTGAAGGTCCCCCATGACGACTCGCGCAGGGCGTTGACCACCGCCAGCCCGAGGCCGGCCAGGGCGATCACCACGATGAACAGGATCGCCACCGCCGACACGAACCCGGACACGGGGCCGATTTCCGAGCGCGCGATCTCGGCCAGGGAGCGCCCGCCGCGGCGCACCGACGCCGACATGATGATGAAATCGTGCACCGCCCCGGCGAGCGTCACGCCGATCAGGATCCAGAGCAGGCCCGGCATGAATCCGAACTGCGCCGCAAGGACCGGTCCGATGAGCGGCCCGGCTCCCGTGATGGCCGCGAAGTGATGGCCGAACAGGACCCACTTGCTGGTCGGGACGTAGTTGTGCCCGTCGTAGAGGGTGTGTGCGGGAGTCGCGCGGCCGGCATCAAGCGCCACCACCTTGCTGGCCAGAAACGCGCTGTAGTACCGGTAGGCGATCGCCAGGATGCAGAGCGTTCCCAGCATGATGGGCATGGCATGCGAGAACAAGCCCGTCACTGAACAGCCGCCTCCATCGCGGCGTCCAGATCGGCCGTCAGGTCGGGCACCGCCTCGATCCCCGCCGACAGCCGCAGCAGGCCGTCAGTCACACCCATCTCGCGCCGTTGCTCACGCGTCAGGTTGATGTGCGAGGAGATCGCAGGGATGACGATCGTCGTGCACACGCCGCCCAGGGTCGGCACCAGGCGGATCATGCGGAGCGACTTGACGAACCGCGCGGCAACGCGCGCCGCGGCTGACTCGTCTGCCCGGAGCTCGAAGGCAACCATGCCGCCGAACCCGCGCATCTGCCGCGCCGCGATGTCGTGGCCCGGATGCTCCGGCAGCCCCGGATACCAGACGCGCCCGACCAGGCGATGCGCCGCAAAATGGCGCGCCAGGGCCATCGCGGTCTCCCCCTGCGCCGCCACGCGCAGCGCCACAGTCTGCATGCTGCGCGCCAGCAGCCAGCCCGCCTCCGGATCCAGGCACCCCCCCAGGTCGATCCGCAGCCGCCTCAGCCGCGCGAGGATCTCGCCCGACGCCACCACGAATCCCGCCGTCAGATCGTCATGACCGCCCAGGTATTTCGTGGCGCTGTGGACGACCAGATCGCAGCCGAGAGCCAGAGGCCGCTGCACGATCGGCGACGCGAAGGTGTTGTCGATGATCACGGTCCAGCCTCGCTCGTGCGCCAGCCTGCAGACAGCCTCGATGTCCACCACGGCCAGCGTGGGGTTCACCGGCGATTCGATGTAGAGCGCCCGGGTCGTGGGCTTTGCGGCGGCATCCAGACGCGCCGGATCGGCCAGATCCGCCGCCGGCAGGAAATCACAGGCCAGCCCCGCCCGGGCCAGCGTGGTTGTGAGCAGCCCGGTGGTGCCGCCGTAAAGCTCCCGCTGCGCCACCAGATGGTCGCCGTTCTGCATGACGGCCAGCAGCGCAGCCGAGATCGCGGCCATCCCGGAGGAGTAGACCACTGCGTCATACCCCTCCCCTGCCCGCTCCAGCGCCGCCAGCTTCACCTCGCAGGCGCGCAGCGTGGGATTACCATACCGGGAATAGATGTAGTGGTCGTTGCGCCCGCGGAAGGCCGCCTCCATCTGCTCGGCGCTCTCGAAGGCGAAGCCGGTCGTGCGGGCGATCAGCACCCCTTCCGCGCCGGTGACCGGGTCGGGTTCCGAGCCGGCGTGGACGGCGAGCGTCCTCGGGTCAGCCCTTTCGCGATCGCCACCGCCGCTCATTTCCCCCCCTTCAGTATCTCCAGATCAGCAAGGTCCTTGCGCCTGCCGGCTGCCCGTTTGTTGCGGACGAGATCCTCGCGTCCGAGGAATGGGACGGTGTCCGGACCTGTCTTGACGCTGACCCGTCGTGGCCACGCCCCTTCGAAACTCAGGCCGCTCAGCTCCGTGAGCAGATCGATGCGGCGGGGCGGATGGCCGATCTGAACGACGGTGCCGGGAGTCTGGAGGTCGGCCTTCGAGATGCTCAAGGAACGCACCGGCGCTCCGAATTGCTCGAGCGCGGCCCACACCCGCTCAGCGTTGACGGGATCGGGAGAGACCCACACGCCCGGGTCCCCTGTCGCGCGGGGCACGCCGTGGGCCGCCATCGCATGCGCACCGACCACCAGGAACCTCGCGCCGGAGGCCACAAGCTCGCGGTGAGAATCAACGAAATCTTCGTTCACGGCCGGATGCAGCGCACCGGGATCTGATGACGCGCGTACTCAGGCAGAGGCAGGCCTGCGAGCGACCAGGCAGCGACGGCAAGAGGCCACATCATTTCCAATCGCTCCTCCGGCGTCGTCGACCCACTCAGATCGTCGGAAGGCTCAGCGCCGAGCTTGTAGAGTCGCACGGCCCAGCCGCGTCGCTGCCTGCGGCGCTGCTCCCGCGCCTGAGCTTCGTTGGACACGCCAGCCAGTATATACCCGGCCTCGCGGCGGGCCCCCCGACAGCGGATCGCGCTGCTGCTACAATGCCGCGCCATGCAGACTCACTTCAGCGACAGAGCTTCGTTTCTGGCGGCGGTAGCCCCTCTGCGCGAGGCGATCTTTGCCGGCGTTGACCTGTCCTACGATCCGGACGCACGCACGATGACCCTCACCCTGACGCACACCATGGACCGGAGCGGGGCGGGCAGGAAACTCTTTGCGTCCGGCCTGCAGCGCAGCTGCATCACGGTGCGCGGCATCACCACCTACCGCCAGTACCTGACCGGGCTCGACCGCGATGGCTACATCCTGGATCGCGCCGAGGTGGGGCGCGGTGGGCAGGAGCTGGCCTTCTACTTCCGCCCGGGAGATCGGGCCGTCATGGATATCGCGTCCATCCAGGGCCACGTCGAGCTGCTGGGTCCGGCCCGCAGCGCGCCACGGCCGCAGCCCAACGTCAATCCCCTGATGAAGGCGGAGATGGAGCACGCCGGCCGGAGCCGCTCGCTGCTGGGGCGGCTGCTGGGTCGCCCGGATTGACCCGGCCCTCCCGGGCCGGCAGCGTCGCCGGGGACGACGCTCCATAGTGGATGGCGTTGAACAGCAGCTTGAATGTCCCGTGAGTCTGGGATCGGTGCTGCACGCGCAGACCGAGCAGGATGACGCGCCCCTTGCCCAGTGACAGGTCCACGGCCGCCGCGCGCCGGCGCAGCAGCTCCTCACCCCGGATCCAGCCCGATTCCAGCAGCGGCTCGTCGGGGTAGCGCGCGATCACGCGGCGCTCCTGCCCCCCGCCCGGGATCACGGTGGCGAACGCGGGCCCGTCGGCAAAGTAGGCGGCGGCGCGCGGCGGCATCCCGTACCCAACCGGATGCAGCGTATCCACATCGATCTTCAGCAACGAGCCGGGACAGGAGAACTGATCGCCCTTGACCGACTCCAGCACGTTGCGGGCCGGCACATTGAAATCGCTGATCGGCAGCATGGCGGATGAGTCGAGCGCGATCAGGGTCCCCCCCTCCGCCACGAAGCTCTGGAGTGACCTGGCCCCTTCGGCCCCGATGCCCCCGGCATACTCATCGGGGAGGGGCACGAAGTAGCGGGAGGTCGGGTCGGAGGGCTTCGGCTTGCCATCCACGATCACATCGCGATCCACGTCCGGAAGGACGATCACGTCGAACTTCTCCCGCAGTCCCGGCCCCTTGTGCGACGCGATGTCGGCGTTGGAAAGACTCTCGAAGGGAAACTCCGCTCGCTCGAGGACGAGGCGCGTCCACCCTTCATCCATGCTGGCGGCCCATGGCTTGTAGAGCGCCACGCGCGGGGCGCGCAGCTCCAGCACCGGGATGGAAGCCCCGGTTCCTTCCAGCGGGCCCAGCGCCTCGGCCCCCACAGACAGGTCCCGCGCCGCCTGCTGCGCCACCTCCAGCGAGGCCTTGTCGGCGGCAACCAGGATCGTTCCAGGATCATGCCTCCTGCCGCCCGAGTCGAATGGCGACCCGGCGAGATACACACGGTTCCCCGCCTTCAGAAGCCTGTTGATGGCGGCCGACGCCTCATTGGTGCTGTGCGGGATCGCCAGCCATGCGGCATCGGGTCGATCGGCCTGGCGGACCTCTCCCCATCCCGGCGGCGCGGCCGGCCGCGCGGTCAGCCTCACCATCGACGCGCGCGCCTCGGAGGGGACAGGCTGCTCCACCGGCTCCGCCCTGACTCCCATCTGCAGCGGGAGAGTCCAGCCGGTGACGTCGTAGGGCCTGTAGACCGGCGCGCCGTCGGCCGGCCTGATCTCCGGGAACTTCTGCCGCTCCATCATCTCCTGAACGAATCCCCGGTAGGGTTGATCCATCAGGAAGAACACCGTGCCCGCCGGCCAGCTGCGTCCCGCGAGCGCCAGCTCGCCGCTGGCCTGGTGAGCCTCGACGCCATGCTCCCGGAACAAATCCACCATCGTGGCCGCGGCGAGGGGATCGTGCTGATCGGGCGGAATCGCCCACGCGTAGGGCGCCTCCTCGCCGCCGCGGCGGATCGCATCGCTGGCCAGCGTGTGCATCCCCCGCAGGAAGTCCTCCCGGTGCCGCGAGGCCGTCTCCAGCAGCGACAGCGATGCAGTCATCTCGTAGTCCACGATGTCGCGCAGACGCCACCAGCCCCCCCGCCATGGATTGGGAAAGTTGATCTGCGCCTTGTACTCGGGGAGCCCTTTGCGCTCGCCCGCCAGCTCGCTCTCATCCACATAGATGGGCGTGGCCATCCGGGCGCTGGCCATCTCGGTGAGAAGTCCCACGACATTTTTCCACCAGGCGGTATTCATGGAGCCGCCGGGCCAGTAGCCGTCGTACGCGTACGAATCGATCACGCCGGCCTGTCCCGCCTGCTCCGCCCTGAGCGCCATGTTGGCTCCCACCAGCGCCGCCGCGCGCCAGATCAGGGGCGGGATGTTGCGCGCCAGCGGGTCCGCGAAGGGAGGCACGAACAGGCGCGGCCCGGTCGCCCCCATCTGGTGCTCGTCGAGGTAGATCTGCGGGAACCACTCGTGGTAGAGCACGCGGTTGATCTGGCGTGTTTCCGCCAGCGAGAGCATGAAGAAGTCGCGGTTGTTGTCGTGGCCGGCATAGTGGTGATACAGCCAGGGCATCCGGCCTCCCTCGAATCGCGTGCCCAGATTCTTCCTGTACCAGTCAACCTCCATGAGCTGGCCGTCGGGGTTGAGCGAGGGGACCAGCAGCAGGATGACGTTCTGCATGTTGCGCAGCAGGTGCGGGTCTTCCGTGGTGGCCAGCAGGTGTGCCAGCTCCATGGCCATCTGGGAGGCGGCGATCTCGGTGCTGTGGATGTTGCAGGTGATCAGGACGATCACCTGCCCCTCCCGGATGATCCTTTCGGCTTCTGCGGTGTCCATCCCTCTGGGGTCCGACAGCCTGCGGGCCATGTCCTTGTAGAGCAAGGCCTGCTCGAGGTTTCTGGGAGCGGAGATCACCGCCATCACCATGGTGTTGCCCAGAGTGGTCTTTCCCAGCTCCTGGAGCTGCAGCCTGTCGGATGCTGTATCGAGCGTGCGCAGGTACTCGACGACCTGGTTGTAGTCCGCCAGCTTCCGGTCCGTCCCGACGGGAAAGCCCAGGAACTCCTCCGGGGTGGGCAGGGCGGGGCCGGCCTGTTCGGCAGCGGCGGCCAGAGAAAGGCTCAGTGCGGCAGCAAGGACGACTCGTATGACCACGGCGGGGCCTCCAGAGGTTCCGGGCATTTCCGGGACCGCCGAGTTTCCTCCGTGAGGAGGCCCGTGGTCAAGACCACGATCGACTGATAGGATCGATGCATGACGTTGCATGACGATGGTCGCCGCATGAGGCGCTCCAGGCCGGGCAGGCTCCGCTTCCCGGCTGCGCTGGCTTTCGCGGGACTGGCCATGGTGTCCTCCACCGGCTCAGCGGCCCCCCGGTCCCCGGCCGCACAGTCCGAGACCCCCCGCAGAATCGGAACTTCCGAGCAGGTGGTGGTCAATCTGGTGCTGATCGATGTCGTGGTGCGCGATCGGAAGGACCAGCCGGTGACCGGGCTGACCCGCGGCGATTTCGGGCTGCTGGTGGATCGCCGGCCGATCGGTCCGGAGGCCATCGAGACCTTCGAGGAGATCTGCGAGGCGGCGCCGGCCGTGACGGCGCAGGCGGGAGCAGATCAGAGTGCTCCGGAGCCGGCGCCGGCTCCCCCGGCCGCGCCCGGGCCCGCCGCCCCGCGCCACCTCGTCCTCTACTTCGACTTCACCCAGCTGTCGCTTTCAGCCAGGTATCAGGCCCTCAAGGCGGCCCGGCAGACGATGGAGCGCAGCCTCACGCCGCACGATCGGGTGATGATCCTCGCCTTCAAGCGGCAGCTCAGGCTGGTGCAGGATTTCACCTCGGACGCCGGGACGCTCACGGCGCGCATCGCGGAGCTGGAGGCCGACATCGGGACGCTGGACTCCGACGTGCTCGAGGAGGGGCGCAATCTGGAGGAGGTGGCCCTCAAGCCGTGCGATGCCGACGGCGCGGGGTGCAGCGCGCGCCGGTCGATGGCGGAGATGTACGCCACGCAGGAGCAGTGGCGGGCCGAGCGCAGCGTCCGCACCATCCGGGAGCTGATGCCCGCGATGGCCGGACTCAGGGGACGCAAGGCGCTGGTCCTCTTCACCGACACGCTGCGCGACGAGCCGGGAGTGCAGTATCTGGCCACGGCGGGCATGACACCGCGGGATATCGGCATCAACATGAACGATCAGATGCTGGAGCTCGGCAGGGAGGCCAACGCCGCGGGGGTCTCCATCTACACGGTCCATTCCATCGGCCTGGACGATGCCACCATGCAGTCGTACAGGGATGCCCGCGCGATCAGCACCACGATCTCCGGGGGATCCACTTCGATCGCCTCGAGCAGCTCGATCGATGGGCCCGGCCTGCTGTACAACGCCGCCCGCGCCGGAGAGGACGCCGCCCTCGCCCTGCAGACCACGCTGGCCGTCGAGACCGGCGGCCGCGCCCTGCAGCGCACCAACGAGCTGGGGCGGATCTTCACCAGCGCCCAGCAGGATCTTTCCTGTTACTACCTGATCGGCTACAGGTACGACGGCCATGGCGACGGCGCGCGGCACAGCCTGCTGCTGTCGGTGCGCGACGGGTCTGACGGGGAGCGCCGCCGGGGCATGACGCTGCGGTACCGGCCCTACTTCCATGACGACTCCGCGGCAACCCGGCGCGACAGGCTGATCCGATCGGCTCTTGATGTGCCCGACCTGCACCGTGGTCTACGGGTGGAGACCGAGGCCTTCTCCCTGGCGCCTGAGAAGAAGCTCCTGCGCGTCCTGGTGAAGACGACGGTCCCGATCGCGGCGCTGTCGCTGATCCCGGCCGGAGAGACTCTCCTGGAGGGGCGCGTGCTGGTGCGCGGCGAGATCGTGCAGGGCCATGAGATCGTCTGCCAGTTCAGCCACGAGCTGCCGCTGCGGGTGCCGCGCGGCGCGGCGCTCCCGGAGAGGCTCGTGTTCGAGACGGGATGCAAGCTCGCGGCAGGCCGCTACGACCTGACGGTGGCGGTGCTGGACTCCACGACGATGGAGGTGGGCGGCCGGCACGCGCAGTTCTCGGTCAGCGCCGTGGACCGTGACGAGCAGGCCTGGATCAGCGAGATCCATCTCTGGGCGCGCGACCCGGACGCGCTGCTCATCACTGCCGGCGGCGCGGCCATCGGACTGAAGGACTCCACCGGCGAGCGGGCCTTCATTCCCCGGGCGCAACGGCGCCTGTCGACGGGCCAGGAAGCGTTGCTGAGCTTTGCCCTCTGTCCGCCCGGCAGGAACAGCGCCGCTCCGGATCGGCCCATCCGCATCCACCGCACCCTGCACGGTGAAGCCGATGCCGAGGTGGCGGGATTCCGCGATCTGGTTCTCGAGGCCCCCCCGGACGCCGCCACCGGCTGCTACCAGATCACCAACACCATCCCGGTCAGCACGCTTGGAAGCGGCTATTACAGCTTCAAGGTGGCGGCCCACGGACAGGCGCTCGGCGCTCCCATCGAGCTCGAAGCCGGCCTCGCGGTGGATTGATCGGCTCCGTTCCCCCGGCGCAGGCAGCCGTGCGCTAGGATCCCCCTCCATGATCTTCACTGCGCGTGCGGCCTTTGGTGCGGCCGCGCTCGTCCTGACGGGGACCTGCATGAGCCTGGGATCGCCCACAGAAGGCAGCGTCGCTTCGCCTGGCGGCCCGGGGGCCTGGCGGCTGGCCAATGTCACCAGCCCCTATCTGCTCCAGCACAAGGACAACCCGGTGGACTGGCATCCGTGGGGCGACGAAGCTCTGCAGGCGGCGCGCGCCCAGAACAAGCCGATCTTTCTTTCCATCGGCTACTCGGCCTGCCACTGGTGTCACGTCATGGAGGAGGAGTCCTTCGAGGATCCGAACACCGCCGAGGTGATGCGCCGCTACTTCGTCAGCATCAAGGTCGACCGTGAAGAGCGCCCCGACCTGGACGACATCTACATGACGTCGGTGCAGATGATGACCGGCAGCGGCGGCTGGCCCATGTCGGTCTGGCTGACGCCCGACCTGAAGCCTTTCTACGGCGGGACCTACTTTCCGAAGGACGCGCGCTACGGAAGACCCTCATTCGTCCAGGTGCTCACCGCGCTGGGAGAATCCTGGGCCAGCGACCGCGCGTCACTCATCTCCCAGGCAGACAGAGTCGCAGACGCGGTGAAGCAGCACATGTCGGGCGGCAGGGCGCCCGGGGTCAGCGTGGACCTCTCCCCCGCGCTGGTGGAGCGCGCCGTGGCGGAGATGACGCGCAGCTTCGATCACGTCAACGGCGGCTTCGGCGGCGCCCCCAAGTTCCCGCCCGCGCGCGGACTCTCACTCATGCTGGCGCGCTTCCGCCAGACGCGCGACGAGAACCTGCTCCGGATGGCCACGCTCACCTTCGACAGGATGGCCCTGGGCGGCATGTACGACCAGATCGGGGGAGGCTTCCATCGCTACGCCACCGACGCCCGCTGGCAGGTCCCGCACTTCGAAAAGATGCTCTACGACAACGCGCTGCTGCTCGACGCCTACCTCGAGGCGTGGCAGGTCACGGGGCTGGAGCTCTACCAGCGAGTGGCGCGGGAGATCATGGAATGGGTCGCGCGGGAGATGACCTCGCCTGACGGGGCGTTCTATTCGTCCCAGGACGCCGACAGCGAGGGAGAAGAGGGCCGGTTCTACGTCTGGAAGCCAGCCGAGGTGACGGCGGTGCTCGGGGAAGCCGAAGCGGCTCTGGTGTGCCAGTACTACGGCATCACGACCTCCGGCAATTTCGAGGGAAATCGCAGCATTCCACATATCGATGCCACGCCGGACAGTGTCGCCGCGCGCCTGCGCATCACACCGGAGGAGCTGCGCCGGCGCGTGGATGCGGGCAGGGCGAAGCTGCTCGAAGCGCGCGGGCGACGGGTATGGCCTCATCGCGACGAGAAGATCCTGACTGCATGGAACGGCCTGATGATCGCCGCGGCTGCCAACGCCGGCCGGATCCTGCGCGAGCCGGGCTACACGGCCGCCGCGGCCCGCGCCGCCGGCGTCATCCTGTCGAAGGCGCGCGGGGCCGATGGACTGCTGCGTGTCTCTCATCGGGGAGAGCAGGTCAGTCAGGAGAGCTTCCTCGATGATCAGGCGTTCATGCTGCGCGCGCTGCTGGCGCTTCGCGAGGCCGACAGCGCTGCGGGCGAGCGCTGGCTTGCCGAGGCGCGCGCCGTGGAGAAAGCCGCTGACGCCGCGTTCCGCGATCCGGTCCAGGGGGGGTATTTCTTCACGCCTCCGGGGCGGGCGGACCTTCTGGTGCGTCCGAAGAACCCCGCCGACAGCGCCATCCCCTCGGGAAACTCGATGATGGCGGCCTGCCTGGTGCGCCTGGCGGCTGCCACGGGGGAAAAAAGTTACCGCGATCGCGCCGCCGCGACCCTTGCGGCCTTTTCCGGAGCGATGGAGACGCTACCCGCCGGGTTTCACAACATGCTGGGCGCGCTCAACGACTACCTGGCATCCGGGCCCGTCCCGGCGGTGCGGCAGGTCGTCGAGGTGGCGGTGGACGGCGCGGCCCAGCCGATCGCCGCGGGGAGCCGCGCCACGACGACGCTCACCATCAAGATCGCCGAGGGGTGGCATATCAACAGCTCGCAGCCGACTCTCGACTACCTGATCCCCACGGCGGTGAACCTGGATGCCGGGAGCGTCGAGCTGGTGGAGGCGCGCTTTCCCGAGGGGGCGATGGTGAAGCTGGGATTCGCCGCCAAGGCGATCTCGGTCTATACGGGCGCCACGGAGGTGCCGCTGCTGGTGGCTGTCCCGGCCGGCGCTCCCGCCGGGCGCAGGAGCACCTCCGGGAAGCTAAGCTACCAGGCGTGCAACGAGACCGCCTGTCTTGCTCCGGCCCAGGTATCTTTCGCGTTCGACCTGGTCGTGCGGCCCGCTTCCGAATGACGAGGCAATCTGCACGTCTGCGGCATGCAGGCCTCGCTGGCTTCCTGCTTGTGCTCCTGTGCGCGCCCTCATGGTGCGAATCCGCGCCGCCTCCCGGCACCGGAGCGAAGGTGCTGCTGGTGGGGCTCGACGGCGCCGACTGGCAGATCATCAACCCGCTCATGGAAGCGGGCCGGATGCCCAACATGAGCAGGCTGCGCGCCGAGGGAGCCTGGTGCGATCTGCGCTCGACCAACCCGATGCTCTCTCCGCTTCTCTGGACCAGCGTCGCCACCGGCAAGAGCCCCGACAAGCACGGCATCATCGACTTCCTGGTGCGCGATCCCCGCACCGGCCAGCAGGTTCCGATCACCAGCTCGCTGCGCAAGGCGCGGGCTCTCTGGAACATCTACTCGGACGCCGGCCGCAGCGTCGACATCCTGGGCTGGTGGGCAACATGGCCGGCAGAGACGATCAATGGCCTGATGGTGTCGGATCGGTTCGCCTACTCGCTGTTTGGCTATGCCTCAAGGCCTGAGGACAGCGTGGGGCTGGTCCATCCACCCGAAGCGCTGGCAGGGCTTCAAAGGCTGCGCACGGACGAGTCGAAGATCACGCTGGAGGACCTCAAACAGTTCGCGCCATTCACCGCAGCCGACAAGGCGGCCAGTGAGAAGAAGCTGGAGGGAAACCGCGCCCAGGCCTACGCCGATCCGCTCAACCACCTCGTGCGGATCCTGGCCACCACGCGGACTTATCACGCGATCGCCCTGGAGCGGCTCCGCACAGGAGGATCCGACCTGTTGGCCGTCTACTACCAGGGTATCGACGAAGTGGGTCACCGGTTCGCGCAGTACATCCCGCCGAAGCTGGCGTGGGTCGACCAGGCCGGATTCGACAAGCTCCAGCGCGTCGTCATCCAGTTCTACGTCTATCAGGATCAGCTGCTCGGCGAGCTGCTCCAGGCGGCAGGCCCGCAGACCACCGTGGTGGTGATGTCGGACCATGGCTTCCTGAGCGGCTCCGATCGTCCCGACTTCCCACCCGACATCGAGCTGCAGGCCGCCCGGTGGCATCGTCTCTACGGCATCCTGTGCATCAAGGGGCCCGATGTGCGCCCCGGCCGGATGGAGACGGCCAGCCTCTATGACATCACGCCGACGCTTCTCTACATGTCGGGCCTTCCTGTTGCCACGGACCTGGAAGGACGGCCCCTGCTCGATGCGCTCAAGCCGGCGTTCCGCGATCGGTTCCCGGTCGCCACCGTGGCCACGTACGAGAAGCCCGCGGCCCCGGGCGATGCGCAGACAGGATCTGTGCCGGAAGGGGCGGCGCAGATCAACCAGGAGATCCTGGACCGGCTCCGCTCGCTGGGCTATATCGCCCCGACGGGGATCGGCACCTCTCCGGCGCCCGGCGTCGAGGTGGCTCCCGCCACCGTGACCAACCTGCTCAACACCGCTGCCCTGCAGATCCAGAAAGGTGAAGCGGCGGCAGCAGAAGCCTCGCTCCGATCGATTCTGCAGCGCGCTCCCGAGAACGTGCACGCCCTGCTCATGCTGGGGGAGGCGCTGGAGGCCCAGGGCCGCGACGAGGAAGCGCTGGAGCAGATCCGCACAGGACTGAACCTGACCCCCGAGCCGACCGACCAGGCGGTCGCCCGCTACGCGGTGCTGGCGCACAAGATGGCCAGGACGCAGGAGGCCAAGGAGTGGCTGCTGCGGTACACGCAGCTCAGGCCGGGCCGCGGCGAGCCATGGCTCGGGTTGGGAATGGTCCAGCAGCTCGCCGGGGACTACAAGGCGGCCGAGGCGTCGTTCCTGCGCGCCCTGCAGCTTGCGCCCAAGTCGAAGGCCGCGCTGACCGGCCTGTACAACGTCTACGAGCGCGGCGGAAGATCGCAAGAGGTGGTCGCGCGCATCGAGAAGGCCGTCTCGGAGAACCCCGACTCGTCCGCGCATCACACCTTGCTCGGGCTGGTCTACACGACCGAGGGGCGCCTTCCCAAAGCCGAGGCAGAGATGCGCCGTGCCCTGGATCTGGAGCCGGATCGCGATTCCGCCCTGGCCGGACTGGCCGAGATCCTGACCCGGACGGGCAGGCTTGCCGAGGCCCGCAGTCTGCTTGAAAAGGCGGTCGGGCGGAAGCCGGACCTCGTGGAAGTGAGGATGTCTCTGGGAAGGGTCTACGGGAAGATGAACAGAATGGGCGAGGCTACGCGGCAGATGGCCGAAGCGGCGCGCCTCGATCCCTCCAATCCCTCAGCGCAGGCGCAGCTCGGAATGCTCCTGGTGATGCAGCGCCAGCTGCCGCGCGCCGCGACTCATCTGGAACGGGCCGTCGCCATGGACCCGCAGCTCTATGAAGTCCGGATGCACCTTGCGGTGGTCTACCACGACATGGGCCGCCTGGAAGAGTGCGAGCGGCAGCTTCTCGCCGCGGTGGCCCAGCGCCCCAAAGACCCCGAGCCCCACCGGCTGCTGGCGGGGCTCTACCAGGAGATGGGGCGCGCGCAGGACTCCGAAAAGGAGCAGTCTCTCGTCAAGGAGCTCTCGACACCGAAGCCATCCGGGAGCTGAAGTCGAAGACGGCGAGTCGGAGCGCACTCACCAAACAATGCTCTTGAGGGCGGACCGAGCGGCTCGACGCCGCGAGGTCTGCAATCCCCCTTCCCCCCTCCTGAGGTGGTCGGAGGCCTTGCCGGGCGAGAGTATGGGGCCGCCGGGCGGACGACTCGAAGCGACCGTCGCGGGAGCGCCAGGGACCCGTCCCGGCGAGCGGGCCGGCGGAGTCGCCCGCGGCGGGGGATGCAGATTCCTATGACTCTGCCGACGGGCGCGGAGACGGCCCGCGAGCCCCTGGACGGGTTGGCGCGGCAGCGGGGAGCGAGGGTCGTCCGATCGGCGGCCGATGACCGGGGCGACGTTCAGCCCCGCGTTCCTGCCTCGATGATCTCTGCGCTCAGCCCCGGCCATCTCCGGAAGTATTCCGACCGCTCGCGGCGATATTTTTCCACGAGCTGCCTGTACTCCTCCTGCCGCCCCTGCTTTTCGTAGAGCATGCGGGGACTCAGGATCACTTCGTCCTCACCCGAGATCCCCGGCAGGTGACGTGCCACCTCGTAGCCGAAGTCGGGATCGCGCTCCCACTGGATGGTCCCTTCCGCAATCCCGGCCACGATGGCCGAAGAGTGGGGGATCTTCACCTTGAGGCTGCGGTCGTCGCCGGGAGGACCACCCACCCGGCCGGTGTTCATGAGGTAGACCTCCATCGGGCTGCTCTTCATCAGCTCCATGAGGCGGTTGCCCTGCTCCGCGTGCAGCAGCGGGAAGAACGGATTGGTGCCGGGGACGCGCAGTGACTTGCCCGCCTCCTCTGCTCCCCCGGCGCTGGTCCCCTTGGTCTCTCCCAGCATGAAATAGGCGGCCGCGGCGGCCCCCGTCAGGCGCGCCACCCCTGGAATGATGTTTTCCTGCGCGTTGAGGATCAGCAGGAAGTCGGCCTTGTCGATCTCGCGCGCGTCGCCGGCCCCGTCCACCATCGACATCGGAAAGACGGCGCGGCCGTTGTGCGTGTACGACGTGTCGAAGAAGTCCAGGACTCCGTCCTGCTTCTGGGAGACGTTTTCGAGATAGGCCCGCGGCTGGCAGACCGCCTTGTGAATGGTCGGCTCGTATCTGGGATCGAGGCCGTAGGTCTTGGCGAAACAGCCGTTCTCAGTGGCGCAGACCTTGCCGCCCGGCATCAGCGCCACGAAGTCGTCCTGGACCGGCATCGACTCGTTCTGGCGCGTAAAGGTGGTGGTGGTCTTTCCGGTTCCCGAAAGACCGACGATCAGGCCCGCGCGGGGGCCGCGCGCCGTGGGGATGATCTTGCAGCCGGCGTGGAGGGCGAGGCCGCCGCGATCGTGAACGATCTTGTTCCACATCCGCAGGCCGCCCTTCTTCGACTCGCCGAAATAGTCGGAATTGAAGACCCGGGTGACGTATCCGCGCAGGTCCACGGTGATGAGGCGGTCGTTGGGGAAGCCCTCGGCCTTCAGATTCGGGGTGTAGATGACTGTCACCATCGGCTGGAATGAGGCCATCTCCGACGGGCTCGGATCAAAGTAGAGCATGCGCTGCATGCCCGCGATATTGGCGTTCGCCTGCTCGATGATCAGCCGGGCGGGAACCTTGAACTCCGGATCGTTGCCGATGTAGCCGTCGATGACGACCATGTCCTTGTCGTTGATATAGGCGTCCTGGAGGCGGGCCATGCGCGCCCCCTCCTTCAGCGTCATCGTCTGGTCGGAATGCTCGTGGGGCGCATCGGTCACCACGAACGTGCTGGCCTTGCTGCGCGCCAGGACCCGCGTGGCGACGTTGTAGTTCTCGAATGTGGTCAGCTTCGCGTTGGGCATCGCGCCGGTCAGGCTCTTCAGCACGCTCTCGCCGGGATTGAACAGCGCCGTTCGGGGCTTGACGGGCAGCGCCTTGGTGGTTGTCTGGCTCATCCTTGGCTTGTCCTCTGTCAATGTGACCGGCGCGGGCCTTCCAGGGATCCCCGCGTGAGGTGACCGGCTTGTCTACGAGAACGGAAGTATACCACCATGATCCGGCGGCCCACACCCTGCCGCGCGCGTCGTAGAATCCGGGCCATGACTCTCCTGATGCGCCGGCGCATCGCGCGGCTGCACGGCCTGTCGGGACTCCTGATCGCCCTGTTCGCCGCGCTGCACCTTCTCAATCATGCGGCTGCCTTCAGCGGGCCGCAGGCGTTCTCTTCGTTTCGATCCCTCCTGCGCCGGCTCTACCAGCAGCCGGTGTACGAGCTGGTCTGTCTGTTCCTGCCGATCCTCTTCAACACGGTGACCGGGATCTGGATGGTGGTCAGCGCGCCGGCCACGCGGCAGGCCTCCCTGCCCCCGGCCCGCCGGCTCCAGCGCCTCTCGGGGCTGTGCCTGGCCTTCCTTCTGCTTCCCCACATGGCGGCCACCAGGGGGCTCGGGCTGGGCTGGGATCTTCAGCTGGACTTTCATTTCATCGCATCCACGCTGCGCGGTTTCGGGGGGTTCGTCTTTGCGGCATGGTACGGACTGCTGGTGGTCTGCGCCGCGACCCACCTGAGCCTGGGGATCTTTCTGCTGTTCGATGGGGAAGGGAGCTTTCCGGGGCGGCGCGAGCGCGCCACGGCGGCCTGCCTTCTGGGGATCGTGGGTTTCCTGTTGCTGGGATGCGGCCTGCTGGGGCTGCTTTCCTACGCCGGCTGGATCTATCCCCCACCCATCTATGAACCGCTCCCGCCGCCGCCTCGCTGAGAGCGTCGAACGGGGATGCTCTTCAGGCGGCCCGAGGGGCTCGACGCCCCGAGGGCCGCACTGTCCCGCGGCGCGCAACCGCGTCCCCGAGGAGCGGAGACTCGTTGGCCCACAAACTCAAGGAGCGATGATCCGGGTGGAGTGTTTGACTACGCGGAGTCCTGCGCAGTCGGGCAGCGGCAGAGTTCGCGCGGCAGCTTTCGAATCCCTCGGGACTGTCGCGCAGCCACCCATGAGGCGGCCACCGCCCTGCGCATCGGTCCACTCGCTGGCGTTTCCGTCGAGATCGAAGACGAAGCCGCCCGCCTCACGCGCGTCTCCGGCTTCCAGACGTGTCGCGCCCGACTCCCCTGCCGGCCGCAGCAAGGCGCCTGCACCCAGCTTCGCCAGCTCCGGCGACAGCAGATCCTGGTCGCCAGGTCCCACGGCGTAGCCGGCCCACAGATCCAGGGTGTTCTGTGCTCCGGCCGGCTCGCCGGCATCAGAGATGAGACTCTCCATCTCCTCGGAGGTGGGCAGCCGGTATCGCTCCCCCGTGACCCGGGAGAGCCACTCGCAGTAGCGCCGCGCCTCGGCGTGGGAGATCCCCACCACGGGCTTGTCGGCGTCACCTGGTGGGAACTTCGCCGCCGGCTCGAAGGCCTCCCACTGCGCGCGCGTCACCTCGAAGCGCCCCACCTCGACGCCTCCCGCTTCCCAGGGGACCGTCTCGGGCACCAGACTGCCGCCGGCCTGCCGCCCCAGGCGGCCTCCCTGCCGGGCTGCCGCGCTGAGCGTCAGCGCGCGCTCCAGCGGCGAGCCCGCCTTGAGCGCGGGATTCAGCTGCGGCGCCACACCGAAGAGATACCGATCGAACCAGGCCAGATCCTCGCGCAGCTTGCGCTCCTGGTGAACCGGCTTGTCGAAAACGTGCTCTTCGTCGGGATACAGGACGAAGCGCACCGGCGCCTTGCCGATCATCTGCATGGCGCGGTACGCCTCCCACCCCTGGCCCGTGTCCACGCTGCGATCCTCCGTGCCGAACTGGATGAGCGTGGGCGTCACATTGTCCGGCAGCCTGAAGTGGGGCGACTTTTCGATGTAGCGCTTGACCTGCTCCCAGGGGGGCCCGCCCATGTAGTAATTGGAAAAGGATGGCCCGAAGGTGCAGTTGCCGTAATCGCCCGTCCAGTTGATATCGCCCGCCCCGGGCGCGGCCGCCTTGAAACGGTGCCGGAGCGGCCGCGTGATCAGCTCCCAGGTCAGGATGGCGCCGTTGCTCCAGCCCATCACGCCGAGCTGGCCTGGATCCACCAGGCCGCGCTCCACGAGATGATCGATGCCGGCCAGGATGTCGGGGATCTCCAGCTCGTAGTACCTCCCCTTGATCGCCTCGGCGAAACCCTGGCCGTGATTCGAGCTGCCGTGGTAGTTGGGCAGCAGCACGAAGGCCCCGCGCGCCGCCATGAGGTTGGGCGGGGTCATCCAGTAGTCGTTGAACGAGTCCAGGTCCACGCCGAAGGGCCCGCCATGGATCATCAGCACCAGCGGGTAGCGGCGACCTTCCTGGTAGTCCAGGGGGTAATAGAGGATGCCGGTGATCTCGTCGTCCTGCGCTCCTTTCCACCGGGCCACCTCGCTGCGGGCCAGCCGGCGCGTCCTGAGATCCGCGTTGAGCTTCGCCAGGGGGACCTTCGCGTCGATCCGATCCCTCTTGAGGCGCCCGGCGAACGCCTCGGGCAGCGACGAAGCGGTCGACGTGGTGAACGCCAGAGTCGCACCGTCGGGTCCCACCTCGAAGCTGTCCACGTGCCGGGACAGCGGGTCGCTCACGAACCGCCGCGTCCAGCCGCTTCCCGCTCGCGTGAAGCGCGCCAGATGGTTGGTGGCGCCACCGGCCAGCAGCCCGAGGAATCCGTCCGAGGTGACGTCGTAGGAGACCGCATCGGCAAACAACCCCGCCGGCCAGTCCAGCGGCACTTCTTTCTGCGTGCGTGACTCCAGGTCGAACCAGTAGAGAAACGCGGCGCCCGCGCCACGCCAGATCGGCTCGGAGGTCCGCACGCTCATGAAATAGAACCCCGAACCGTCCGGCGCCCAGATGAATGCCTGAGGCAGCAGCTCGGGCTCCTTGAGGATCTCCGGCGCGGCCGCATCGGCGGGAGATCGCATGTCACGCAGGTGGATGCGCTGCCGCTGTCGCGTGTCCGACTCGTCCCATGGCGTCACCGCGTGGCGGGTCACCACCCAGCGGCCATCCGGCGAGACAGCCAGCTCCTCGATCTGATCCGCGTTGGCGGACAGCCGGCGGACGGTCCCCCCGTCCAGCTCCACCGAGAAGAGGCGCACCGGAGGCCACGCCGCGATCTCCTCGACGACGACGGCGTCGTCTTTTTCCTCCTCGCGGCGCATCTCGTCGAAGGTGGCCTCCTCGCGCGCGGCGAAGATGAGGGTCCCCGCATCGAGCCAGGCATGCTGGCCCGCCCCCTTCTTCAGCTCGGTGACGGGCCACGGTGCGCCGCCGTCGGTCCGGATGACATGGATCTGCGTGACGTCCTTGACGTCGGAGAGGAACGCCAGGTGCTTTCCATCCGGTGCGAAGCGCGGCGCGCGGGCCTCGCCCCCGCGCGTGAGCTGTATGCCGGGGCCCCCCTCGCGGGGCGTGAGCATCAGCTCGGTGATCTGTTCGCGGGTGTCCCCATCCACCCGGCTGCGCTGCCAGGCGATCCAGCGGCCGTCGGGCGAGACCTGGAATCCGGCGGCGCGCTCCATCGAGACCAGGTCCTCGACGCTGAGGGCGCGGCCGGCCCCGGCGCCGCTGCCTGCCGCCAGGGCCGCGATCAGGAGCGCGTGCAGCATCTCGTGTCCGGCGGCGCTCAGGAGCGGCCGGGCGGGGCGACGCAGAAGTCCGTCATCATTCTGTAGAGAATCCGCACGCCACGTCCCAGCTCGGACACCGGCGCCCGCTCGGCATCGCTGTGCATCGAGGCGATCATCGAGGCGTCGACCACCATCGGGATGAGCCCGTAAGCATGGGCCCCCTTGATGCGGAACTGATTCGAGTCGGTTCCGTACGGGATCAGCATCGGCGCCACAACGGCGTCCGGATGCTCCGCCCCGATCGCCTTCTCGAGCGCCAGAAAGAACGGCGTCTCCCACGGAGTGACCGGAGCCTGATCCATCCTGTATTCCACGCTGACGTTGATGCCGCGCTCAGGCCCCAGGCTCTCCTTGAGCTGCGCCAGGAACCGATCCAGGTCGGTGTCGGGCAGCAGACGGCAGTCCAGCGTCGCGGTCGCCGCGGAGGGAATGACGTTGACCTTGGGCGGCGATCCCACTCCGGATTTCAGTGTCGTCAGGGAGACCGTGTCGCGCCTGATGGCGCGGGTGAACTTGTTGTCCGTCAGCTGACCGACGCGTTTTTCCAGCTCGCGCACCACCGGCGAGGGCCGCGCCGGCGCTTCGCGGGCGGCCACCGACGCGAGGGCTGCCACCAGCGCGTCGTTGGCGTTATCCGGGATCGGCTGGGAGCCATGCCCGGCGGTGCCGGAGGCCGCGAGCGACAGCCAGAGCATCTTCTTTTCGGCTACCGAGATGCCGAACACCAGTCGTCCGTCCGCCGCCAGGACATCACGGGCGCCGAATCCCCCTTCATCCAGCACATACTCCGGATTGAGCGCGTCCCAGTGGCTCGCGATCATGTAACGCGCGCCTGCCGCGCCGCCCGTTTCTTCATCCGGAGTCGCCATCAGGATCACATCGCGCGACAGCGGGATCTGCATCCGCTTGAGCAGCATGAAGGCGAGCAGGTGGATGATCCCCACCCCCTTCATGTCCATGGCACCGCGGCCGTAGAGAAACCCGTCCCTGATCTCGCCCGAAAACGGCGGCACCGGCCAGCGCGCTTCATCAACCGGCACGACGTCCATGTGATGCAGGAGCATCAAGGGACGCGGCCTTGCGGCGCCGGCGGGCAGGGCCGCCGCCAGACGCGCAACCAGAGTGACCTTGCCGGGCTCCGGCTCGAAGGTCTCGGGCTCGATTCCAGCCGTCCGCAGCTGCGACGCCAGAAACTCGGCTGCCTCGCGCGCATCGGCCGGCGGGTTGACGGAGCGGATCCGGACATAACGGGAAAGCAGGTCGATGGCCTCACGCGAGACGGCGTCCCAGTCGGGCGCCGAGGCCGCGCCCGCCGGCAGCGCCGCCGCCAGGAGGGAAACGGCCAGTATCGAGGCTTTCAGTCCGGTGCGCAGCGCCATCACCTCATCGCCATGCGGCGGCGGGCATGTTAGTCCAAACGGGCTGATCGAGGCGCAGGGGCGGTTGAGCACTTCCGGGGCTGGCGCCGTTTCTATCCACATGACGGGACAGAACCGCCCCGGGGGCAATTGACATGCCGCCGGGCATCGCGTATTCGTCGCGAGACCGCGAAGATGCCGTCAGGCCGGGCAATCGCAGCGGCGACGCGAGGCGTATCCTGACGATACGCTGAATGGCCGAGCCGCGAGGACGCCCGGCATGGCGAGCAGATCCGCGGTCGCAGCAGAAATCTGGTGAGAACTGCGGGCTAGGAGCCTGTCCGAGTATTGGTTTGGGTCGCGCAGCCGGGTCTTGCGAGCCGCAGCCCCGAAGCGAGGAGGAGAGCTTCCATGATGGTCGCCCCTGCCCAAGATGCGAGAGCGACAAAGGAAAGCGGCCGCAACCCCCGGCTGCCCGAAGGGTTGCGGCGGCGCGCTCGCAACGCGACCCGAATCCAATACTCGGACAGGCTCCTAGCTCGCGGCGCCGGCTTCCTTCTTCGCCGCGTCGATCTTTCCGCGCGCCGCCAGCGCCACCACGTGGCGCAGCTTGCGCCTCAGGGCATGAAGCCGCCTGCGGTGATGATGGACCTTCTTGCGGTCTCCCGCGGCCTGCAGAGCGGCCGTCTGCGCCCGGAGCTTGAGGATCTTCTCCTTGAGCGCGTGCCGGCCGATCCCCTTGGGGATGTGCACGGCCCGATCGATCCCCAGCTTGCCGCACAGAATATCAATGAGCTGCTCCTTTGACATCCCGTGGGCACCCTTGATGTCTTCGTACTTCGCTGCCTCTTCGCGCAGCTTGACCACCGTCAACTTCTCCAGTTCCTTGAGATCCATCCGAGTCCTCCGCTAACCAGCCGTTTGTCTGTCTAATTCCTGATCATCTGCGCCGACAGCGCCGCGCCCGCCCGCGCCGCGGTCTCCTCCAGGTGCGCGCGCGTGGCGGCGTCCTGCACACCTGCCTTGAGCGCCGCCTCGGCGCGCGTCCTGAGCTCGCTCAGGTTGGCCCTCGCACATGTCGCCGCGTCGCGCGGCAGCGCCGGCGAGGAGCGCGTGGTGAGGATCACCAGCTTGTCGAGATGGTCCCGCTGCAGGCTCCGCCGGAACGAATTGACCGACGGCGCCGCCCGTCCGTTGAGCTCCGACCAGACCTCCTTCTGCACATCGTTGAACAGGTCGGCGATGCTGAGCGGCTTGTCCTGCGCGGTGGCCTGGGCCTCGGCATCCAGCATGCGGCGCAGCTGGATGGGATGGTAGAGCTGATCGAGCGCAAAACGCTGCAGGACGGACGCCATGTCGTGGAGCGGGAATTCCTGGAAGGGAGTCCGGAAGACCGTGTACTCGAAATCAGGAAACCGATCCAGCGCCAGCCGGTTGAGCAGCTCGGGCGGCACCGCGAAGGCCCCCGGAGCGAACAGCTCGCTGCTGAGGAACTTCAGCGCAGCGCGCTGCTGGCTCGCCGGAACCGGAGCGAAGGGCAGGCGGCCTTCGGGATCGCCGACATGATCGCGGTAGGTGTAGACGCCGCCGATGCACTTGGTGAGGCTCAGGATCGCCGGCGCCAGCTCGAACAGGCTCCGGGTGAAGGCCCGGCGCATCACCTGGTAGCCTTCGCCGGGCGCCGCAAGCGTGGTGGGGATCTGCTTCCAGAGGTCCCGCACCATGGCCATGCGCTGTCCGAAGTAGACGACGTTGTCGCTGCCGAGATCCCAGACATTGGTGCGCGGGTCGGAGAAGTCCTCATCGGTCCCATAGGCCAGATCGGCCTGGGCCACCCGCGCGGCGATGCGCGCCAGCTCGGCCTTCTCTTCTTCGGGCTTCGTGGCTGCCGGGACGGGCTTGTAGGCGTATTCGATGGCCCAGTAGTCGTACGCGCCCAGCGTCGTCTGCCAGTACTGCCCCTGCTTCTGGCCGGGCGGAGCGATATTGACCGGCGTGTAATCCATCACCGACCCTGCCAGCCCCACCTCGAGCGTGCGCGCCTCATCATTGAGCCGGTCCACCGGCTGCACCACGCTGGCCCGGAAATTGTGCCGCAGGCCGAGCGTGTGGCCCACTTCGTGGGCGATGATCGCCGTCACAAAATCATTGATGTAGCGCTCCTCCTCGGCAGAGCCCGGGCGCATGCCACGCGCACGCAGCATGTCGTAGCCCAGGCCCGCCTGATGGGCCAGACCCGAGCCGATCATGCAGCGCAGCCGCGGGTCGGCCCGCAGCGTCATCGGGCCCGGCTCCCCATCCGGCGCGCGCGGATCGAGACGGAGCGCCTTGAGCACGGCCACCGGATCGGCCATCTCCCGGAACTCTCCACGGGCGTACGAGATCAGGCTGTTCGCAAGGCCGATGTCGGCGTCGTAGATCCGGCCCGTCATGGGATCGATGCGCGAGGGGCCGATGGCAAAGACCGAGTCGGTCACGAAGAACCAGCGGATGGTGGCGTAGCGGATGTCGGCGGGGTCCCAGTCCGCGTCATCGGGCTGCTGCTTGACCACCAGCGCATCCTTGATGCCGATCCGCTCGAAGGCCTTGTTCCAGGCGAGCACGCCGTCGGCCGCGGACTTGCGGTAGGCTTTCGGAATGCTGTTTTCCAGCCAGAAGGTGATCGGCTCCTTCGGCTTCGACAGCGCCGCGTACGGCTCTTCTTTCTGGAGATTCCAGCGGGTGATGTAGCGGACGTAGGGAGTCTCGAGCCGGTCGTCGGCCAGGTCCTGATAGAGCGTCAGCCAGTGGCCGAGCCGATCGTCGGCGAGACGCGGCATGTAGTCCGCGGCGGCAGGGATCTGCGCCAGGCTGTACCTGTAGGTCAGGAAGAAGCTGCGCGGATCGGCGAGGTTTGCCAGCGGCGCGGGCTTCGGGCCGGCGAAATGCAGCGTGACATCGACTTCCGTGTTGGAGGCAAACCCCTTGACCGCGGAGATGCCGCTGTTTGCTTTGTCCATCGTGTAGGGGGCCTGCGCGGCCATCGCCATGTAGAGCCCCACGCCTTCGACGTCGTCGGTGAGCAGCGCTCCGAGATCCACCAGCACCGCGCGGCTCTCCGGGTGCGGCTTGCTCAGCACCGGCGCGCTGCCCAGCAGCGAGTCCGAAAACGACTTCTGCAGCGCGCGCTGCCTTTCGGGATCCTGCGCCGCGAAGAACCGCGTGTTGCGCAGCACAAGCCTCACTGTACTTCCGACGCGCTGGAAGCGGACAGGATTGTCCCAGAGCATCATGGTGCCGAGCAGCTCCATCTCGCCGATGCCACGCTCGCGTGTCACCGCCATCATGAAGTCGCGATCGAGCTGATCCGGCTTGATCTCCAGCAGCCAGGCATCTTCGGTGCGATGGATGATGAACAGCCCCTCGGTCTTCCTGGCGTCCTTGATCTTCTCGGCGAAGGAAGGCTTGTCGTCATCGGAAGAATCGTCTGATGCGTCTTCCGCTTCATCCTCCTCGTCCTGCTTCTCTTTCTTCTTGCTGCCGAACAGGGACCCTTCGGAGCCCGGAGATGGCTCCACGGGCCGCTCGCCAGTGGTCACGCGCGGCCCGGCGCCGCTCTGCGCCGCGGCCGGCGCCGCCTGCGGCATGGAGAACATCATCAGGATGGCGAGCAGGGCGGGCATGAGCAGGATGCGGACGGGCTTCATTGGGATTCCTCGAGGTTCTGGAGGTTCACGAAAACTCCGGTTCGGAGAGTTCACTCTATAATCGCCTTGCAGGGCGATCAAGGAGGAGATGCTCTGGAGATCGACGGAGTGCTCGACCTGCACACCTTTCTCCCGTCGGAGGTCAGGGATCTGCTGTCGGATTACATCCAGGAGTGCCTGGACCGCGGCATCCATGAGCTGCGGGTGATCCACGGCAAAGGGACCGGCTCCCTGCGCCGCACCGTCCTGGCGATCCTCGAGCGCCATCCCGACGTAGCCCGCTTCCGCGCGGCGGATGAGACGGCCGGCGGATGGGGCGCGACGCTTGTGACGCTGAAGCAGCGGGACGCCTGATTCAGCGCTGAAAAACCTCCTCCACGTCCACGATCCGCGCATCCTCGGGCTTGATCTCGAGCGGAAAGGCCGCGATCGCCTTGTCCTCTTCCATGATCTCCGCCGGCTTTGCGGCATTGTACGTGATGGGCGAAGGCGAGTTGCTCAGGATGGCCTGCTTGAGCCCATCGGCGTCCTTGGTGACGATCTCGATCATCATGCGGTCAAGGCTCAGGTGCCTGCGGATGGCCTTGTTGACGTCGTCCCGCGTCAGCGCCGCCAGCCTGCCGCGTGCCCAGGCGCCGAAGTCGCCCGTGCCGTAGTACTGACCGTCCAGGGCCATCCCGAGCTGGGCCGCCTGCGTCTTGGCCATCGCGGCAATGTACTTGTCCAGAAAGCTGCGGGTGTTTTCGAAGTCTTCCTGCGAGATCCCCTGATCGATCAGCCGCTTGAGCTCGAACAGCGCGGCACGGAGGGCGAAGTGCGCGTTGGCAGGCTCCACCGGCCTGATCCAGATCTGGAAGATCTGCCTCTGGCGTCCCAGGCCGGCGTCCGGGTGGAACTGGAACATGCCGCGCGGGAAGTACTCCACGTAGGCGTAGTCGCCGTAGTTCAGGCCGCGCGCTTCACGCAGGCGCTGGTAGAGGACGCCGTTGCTGCTGCGATGCTGGCCCAGGTATGACGAAGCCAGCCAGAGAGCCGCCCAGTCGGCATCGCGCCGGGTGACGTCGATCGGGAAGCCCAGTGAGATGGCCGTGGCGCGCGTCTCCTTGCGGATGATCTCGAGCCGCTGGCTGGCGACGGCATCCGCCTGCGGGATGGCCAGCTTCGAGGCCTCCCCTGCAGGCAGCCGCCCCAGCGCCGCCGCGGCCGTCTGCGGGAATCCCTCCGGGTATCCGCCCGCCAGTCCCAGCGTGACGTTGGCCGCCGTGTAGTGCTTCTTGTAGAAGCCCTTCACATCCTCGAGCGTGATCGATTCCAGCGACGCGACCGTGCCGGTGTTCTGATGCCCGTATGGATGCCCCGCGCCGTACAGCGACAGATAGAGCGCTTCCTTGCCCAGCTCTTCGTCGTTGTTGCCGCGCAGGCCGACTTTCAGGAAATTGATGGCGTCGTCCTTGACGCGGCGGAAATCTTCTTCCTTCCATCCAGGCTCCAGGATCATCGAGAACATCAGTGCCCGGAAGGCTTCGAGGTTGTCGGTGTGCGTCGTTCCCGAAAAAACGGTCATCTCCTTGTCCACCTGGGACCGCACCGACGTGGCCATCGGGTACATCGCCTGCACGATCTGCTCGTACGACTTCGTGCGCGTCGACCCGCCCGACAACAGCGAGGCCGTGAGCGCGGCCAGCCCTTCCCTGCCTTCCGGGTCGTGCGCCGCGCCGACGTCGAACTGGACGCGCACCGAGACCAGCGGCACCTTGGCGGGCCTCAGGAGCTGTCGCACCGGCGCCGCCGCGGATGCGGCCGCGTCTGCGGCGGCGTCTGCGGCAGCGTCTGCGGCGGCGTCTGCATCAGCGATGCCCGCCGGCATCTGCCCCTTCGTCGCCAGCGTCGCGATGGTGCGGCGCGGCCCGGTGAGGTAGCGCTGCGACATCTCCATCACCGCGGCCGGCGTGACGTTCTCGTAGAGCGAGAAGACGCGATTGAGAGCGTCGGGATGACCTGAGAGCTGGATGAAGGGAGCCAGCGACGCGGCGACCGACTCGGTGTTGTCCATGGCCAGGGCGAAGCTGTACTTCCTGTTGGCCTTCACCGCTGCCAGGCGCGCCTCGTCGGGAGGCGCCGAGCGCAGCGACTCCACCGCCTCCAGCAGCTGCGAGCGGACACTGTCGAGATCCTCGATGCGCTTGACGCGCGCCCCCACCAGCAGGAGTCCGGGATCGCGCCGGTCGGCAAATGATGCAAACAGCGTGTCGACGGTCTGGTCTTCGATCACCAGCTTGCGGTACAGCGGCGAGCTGCTGGAGAAGGCCACGTCGGCGGCCAGGCTCAGCGCCGCCATGTCCGGCTTCTGGTCGGACCATGCAGGGCCGCGATAGCCGATGGCAACCCACGGCAGCGTGGGAGAAGGCCAGTCGATGTGCGTCGTGAGCGGGCCCCTTGGCTCCGGCTCGGCAGGTATCTGTGCGCTGTAGCCCCCGCGCTTCCAGCCTCCCCAGTATTTCTTCGCCCACGCCAGGACCTTGTCGCGCTGGACATCGCCCACCGCCAGCAGGACGACGTTTTCCGGCCGGTAGAACCGGTCGAAGAACGTCTTGCTGTAGGCGTACTGATCCGGCATCGCCTCGATGTCCTTGAGAAAGCCCATCGTCGTGTGCTTGTAGGTGTGCGTCGTGAACGACACGTCGCGCATGCGCTCGAGGATCTGCGAGACCGGATTGGCGCTGTTCTTGTTGTACTCCCCCAGGACGGCCTTGGCTTCGGTGCGGAACGCCTCGTCGGAATAGGCGAGGCGCTGGAACCGGTCGGCCTCCATCTCCATCACCTGCTCGAGCCCCTGGCTGCCGAACAGGATGTGGTAGGCCGTCAGGTCGTCGCTGGTGAAGGCATTGTGCTCGGCGCCCATCACCTTCAGGACCTCGTTGTACTTGTCGGGGGGGTACTTCTCCGTCCCCCGGAACATCATGTGCTCGAAGAAGTGGGCGAATCCCGACTTGCCCGGCTCGACCTCGTTGCGGGAGCCGGCGCGCACGATCGACCAGAACGCCACCAGATCGGGATACGGCAGCGGCACCGTCACGACGCGCAGACCGTTGTCCAGGTCGTCAACCTGGCAGTCGAACGGGAAGACTCGCGAGCCGGCGGTCGCGGCGGCATGCACCGGCACCACGGCGCCCAGGCAGCAAGCGGCCGCAATCAACATGATGGCTTTGGTCATGCAGGCTCCTTGTGTTTGTTGAGGTGGCGCAGAGGGGCCGCTTGATGGCTGAGCCGCCCGCGTTCCGGAAAGCCAGGATCCTCTCCCGGCACTTCGCGCAGGCGCCGCAGGGACGCGCGCTGGACACGGTGGAGCTCCGCGTCATGCGCGGGCGCGAGCAGGAAAACGACTTGTCCAGGGGCAGGCCGGCAGCTTCCATGATGATCCGTTCCTTGTCGTAGCGCAGGAACGGAGCCTCCAGCTTCAGCGGGAAGTCCAGACCCAGCGAAAGCGACCGCTGCATGGCCGCGAAGAACCGCGGTGCGCCATCGGGGAAGGGATTCCCCTTCAACGTCCCGATGGCGACGCGTGGCGCGCCGATCAGCGCCGCATGGATGGCGGCCTGCGCCAGCAGCGCCACGTTGCGCCCCGGCAGGTAGACCGAGTTGTCCGCGGCGAGCCATCCGGGCACGCCGCGGCCGGTCGTGCTCCAGTGATCCCCGTAGAGATCCCCCATGGCGATCCGGGAGACCTTCAGAGGGCGCAGATGCCGCGCGAGATCCGCCGGCAGCGCGCGCAGGAAGCGGCGCAGGTGGGCCAGCTCGGCATCTTCCCAGATGAGCCCGCAGCGCACGAACAGCGGATGGACATCGATTCCGGCGCGGGCGTAGCGGCCGATCAGGGCGCAGGAATCCAGCCCTCCGCTGGCCAGGACCACCACAGATGCCGGGCGCCGGACCCGATGGCGCCAGCCTTCACGGCCGGTGTTGCGCGCAGCGAACGCTTTGGGCATGTGGAGCCCCCCCCGATCAGCGGGGCGACTGAGCATGCGGCCCCGTGGCGGCAGGGCCAGGCTGAGGGGCGCGATAGGTCGCATCGGTGCTGCCCACGGAGAACTCCCGCTTGAGGATCTTCAGCGTCATTGCCCCGTCGCTTGCGACGGCGCCCTTGCCGTCCGACTCGCGAAGCGTCAGTTTGGTGAACATCCTGAGCGGACCTGCCCCCTCGATGACTTCGAAGTCAGCCAGCTCGGTGCGATTCCCGATCTCCGGTATGACCCACTCCGCCCGCTCGAGCAGCCCCGTGTCGTGATTCAGGTAGAGCACCTGCCACGCATCGGGATACTGCACGCGGACCTTGTCCCAGCTTCCCGGGCCACCGGCGCGCGGCGCGCTCCCCTCGCGCGTGGCGGTGTAGCTGCCGCCGTGCAACACGAACGGCAGGCGGAGGATCCAGGCCGCGGTCTTCGTGGAGAATTCCGCCTGGGCGAACGCCCCGGACTCATCCGCCAGCGCGCCGTTGAACGTCATCCAGGCCGCCGTGCCGTCGAAACCCATTGATGCCGGCTCCGTGCCGCGCAGGTAGTCGATGCGCACCTGTGTCGCCTGGCCCAGCTTCAGGGTGGCGGTGCGCGTCGGGAAGGCGTTGGGATCCACGGCGGGGTTGTAGAATCTGTACTCGACGCGCATGTCGCCCAGCTTCTGGTAGGCCTCCCATCCACCGTGCGCCTGGATGGATCGGGCGATCAGGGATGCGGCGTCCGGCTCGGCCGGCGGAGCCGGCGCGTTTGACGGAGGCGCAGTCTCGGCCGCCAGGGCAGAAACGCCCAGGCTGGCGGAATAGATGAAGCAGAGAACAGGTATGAGTCGATTCAAGCGCCGCTCTCGGATCGAGAATGCCGGATTAGCCGCCACGATATCACACGATCCCGCCGGCGGCCGCTGAAGATGAGGCACACTGAGCCGATGGACATTCTCCGGTCGATTGGGAACACATCGCTGGTGCGGCTCCGCAAGGTCGTGCCCCCCGGGTGCGCTGACATCTTCGTGAAGCTCGAATGGGAAAACCCCACCGGCAGCCTCAAGGACCGGATGGCGCTCACCGTCATCGAGCGGGCCGAGCAGGATGGCCGCCTGCAGCGCGGCGGCACCGTGGTGGAGTACACCGGCGGCAGCACGGGGGCCTCGCTCGCGCTGGTCTGCGCCGCGAAGGGGTACCGCATCCGGATCGTCAGCTCCGATGCCTTCAGCCCGGAAAAGCTCGACCAGATGGCGGCCCTTGGCGCGGAGCTCACCCTGGTTCCCAGCGAAGGAGGCCTCACCACCAGGAAGCTGATCCTCGAGATGATCGAGACCGCCCGCAAGCTGAGCCGCGAGCCGAACACCTTCTGGTCCGACCAGCTCAACAACCAGGACAGCATCGCGGGGTACGAGTCCCTGGGCGAGGAGATCTGGAGTCAGACCCAGGGCGGAGTCGACGCCTTCGTTCACTGCGCGGGCACGGGCGCTTCCTCGCGCGGAGTCGCCACGGTGCTCAAGCGGCACAAGCCCGGCGTGAAGATCGTCGTCGTGGAGCCGGCTGAATCGTCCGTGCTGCTGGGCGGCCAGCCGGGGCCCCACAAGATCGAAGGCGTCGGCATCGGCTACACTCCTCCACTCTGGGAACCGAAGCTCGTGGACGAGATCCTGGCGGTCAAGACAGACGATGCGAAGCGCATGGCCCGGCGCCTCGCGCGGGAGGAGGGGCTTTTGTCCGGGACTTCATCCGGGGCGAACGTGGTGGCCGCGATCGAGGTGGCCGGGCGGCTGGGGCCAGGCGCGCAGGTCGTCACCCTGATGGCTGACTCCGGACTCAAGTACCTGAACACCGACGTCTACAGGAAGCAGTAGAAGCGGGGATAGTCATGCAGACAATTCTGATCACGGGAGCGGACCGGGGGATCGGACTCGAGCTGGCCCGGCAGTACATTGCCGAGGGAGGCTGGAAGGTGCTGGCCTGCTGCCGGCAGCCCGAGCGGGCCACGGAGCTCAAGGCGCTGCAGGCATCATCACGCGGGAGCCTGGAGATCCATCCGCTCGAGGTCCGCGATGGCAGGCAGATCGCGGCCCTCGCCACGAAGCTGCGCGGCACCGCCATCGACGTCCTGCTGAACAACGCCGGCGTCTACGGCCAGCGCGCCGAGGCTCTGGGGTCGATCGAGCCCGACACCTGGCGGCTCACGCTCGAGGTGAACGCACTGGCGCCACTGAAGATCTGCGAGGCCTTCGTTGATCACGTCGGCCGCAGCGATCGCCGGATGATGGCGGCGATCACCAGCCGCATGGGCAGCATCGCCGACAACTCATCGGGATCGCACTACGCCTACCGCGCGTCCAAGGCCGCGCTCAACGCCGCCATGAAGAGCCTCTCGATCGACCTGGCCGGCCGCCGCATCATCTGTGTGGTGCTGCACCCGGGCTGGGTGCGCACCACGATGGGAGGGACACAGGCCCCCCTCTCGGTGAGCGAGAGCGTCACAGGCCTGCGCAAGGTGATGGCGCAGGCGACGCTGGCCCATTCGGGGCGCTTTCTGGGCTACGACGGGGCCGAGATCCCCTGGTAGTTTGTGCAGGCCCGCATGTCGAAGGACATGGGGCCTGCACCTTTACTGTTTATTTGCCGAACCGGTACTCGAACCCCAGGGAAACCATGTCCCGGTCGTACTCGTGGCCCGAGTTGTTCTGGTCTCCGACATCGAAGAACCGGGCCCACTCGAAATGGACTCCCCAGTGGGCCGAGGAGCCCAGGCCGAACTCCCCGCCTGCAGCGATACTCAGGCTCGAGCCACTGTCGTCGTAGTTATAGACCCCGCTGGCGTCCGTGTAATGGACATCCTGACTCCACCAGAACACCCCGACCGTGCCGAACAGCCTGAAGAGATCCTGGCTGCCGGGCGCCCACCCGCCGAGCACGGACAGGTCGATGCCGTCAGCGTCCAGCTCGTCGGTGAACCCGCCGAACGCCGGGCCCTCGTAGCTGGCGCCGCCCAGATCCACCCAGGAGAGGAGCACCCCGAACGTCGGTTTGAACAGGTACCCGCCGAAGGCGCGGTAGGCGATATCTGAATCATCCGAATCAGAAATCGTGCCGCCCACTTCGTAGTCGTACTGCTTGGCGATCCCGGCCGTCGCCCCCGCCATCCAGGCCTGGGCCGGAACCTCCCCCACTCCCAACAGTACCAAAGCCGGCAACGCCAGCCACCAGGTGGCGCGCCCGAAGCGTCCCTGCTGGTTCATGCTGCCCACCCCCCTTTTTTGGCGCGGACTCGCGCCGGGTTATTTCTTCACTCGTGTGTAGCTCGTCTTGAGCGCTTCGATCCACTCCTTGCCGCCGTCCGTCGAGTAGTCCTCGATGATCTTGAAGCTGTCCGGCGTGATATCGGTGATGATCATTCTTCCATGGATGGTCATGCCGAACTGGGACGTGGTAGTCCCCGTCGGAACGTTGGTGACCACGATCCGCTTCTGATCGTCAATGGCCCCCTCGGCCACATCCAGGTGCGAGGCGGTGTCGCTCGTCTCGGTGACCCGGTAGACCTTGCGCACCCGATCGTAGGAGATCGTGCGCAGGACATCGGCCCCTTCGCTTCCGGTATAGGTCTCCTGGATCAGGTTGCCTGACAGCAGCGACTCGATGTGCGACGTGCGCTCGCTGTCCTGCCACGGGGCGTTCGGGCCCCGCTTGCGTGAGACGGCCACCTTCCAGTCGCCCGCCAGCGGAACGAACGGCGCCATGCCCGGTGGAGGCGGCATCTTGAAGACGGCGTCGTCGAGCGGGACATTGGCCTGCGCCTTCTGCACGTTCATGATCCGCTCGCGTGTGTACCACTGGCTTTCTACCCGGAACGGGACCTTCACTCCCGAAACGTCGCGGAAGTCGTCAAAGTAGGTGCGCTGCGGCACGGCCCGGCCGAAGTCCGAGCCCTGGGACTCGCGGCCGATCTCCAGGAAGGATTTCGGATCGAGATACCAGGTCTCCACCTGCCCGTCCGTGCGCTTGAGCTCGATGGCGATCGCGTCTGCCCCTTCGAACTCCTTTTCTCCGATCAGCTTCGCCTCGTACCCCTTGTCCTTGTAGGTGAACAACGGAGTCGGAAAATCCAGCTCGCGCATCAACAAGGACAGATCGTTGCCCCGCATCTTGCGCGCGCCTTCACCCATGAAGGCGTTCTCCCACCAGGCGAGCTGTCCGTCGTATCCGGCTTCGTACTTCTTTTCGTCCTGGATGCTGTCGAGATGGTACTTGCCGTCACTGGTGCGCTGCAGCGTGAACGGCGCCTTCTTGCTCCAGGAGGTCATCTCCCCCGAGACTTCAATCGACTTGATGTCTTTCCATTTCTGCGCGCCGCCGCGGGCTTCGATGTTGCGGGCGATCGCTTCATCCACTGTCAGCGCCAGGGCCGACGACGTGGTCAGCAGCGCCACCGCCCCGGCCAGCGCAAGAGGCTTCATCATGTTGCGCATGGCGTCTCCTTCAGCCTTTCACGTCGTAGGCGACGATTTCGGTGTGATTGCGCACGTAGACGCGCCCGCCGGCCAGCGCCGGCGGAGTCCAGCAGCGCCCCGTGAGCGCCTGAACGCTCCCCTTCTCCGTGTACGCTCCGGCATTGGCCTCCACGAGCAGGAGCTTGCCGTCATCCGAGAGAACCACGAGGCGATCATCGGCGAGGATCAGCGAGCCTTTTCCCAGGCCGCGCTTGGTCCAGGCCAGCGAGCCGTCTTTGACCGAGATGCACTTGAAGGTCGCGTTGTCGAAGCCGAAGAGATGGCCCTCGTTGAGCACCGCGGCGTTGAAGTGCGTGCGGAAGGTCGGGTTCTTCCAGACTTCCTTGACGGTGGCGCCGTCAGGACCGTTGCCGATCTGGAGCAGCGCGGCTCCCACGCCCTCGACACCCGAGCCGAAGATCAGATCGGGCGCCACGAAAATCGGCATCGCGTGCGTTTCCATATCGGGCCAGGGATTCTTCCAGACTTCCTTGCCGGACCCATCCACAGCGAACACCTTGTCGCCCATGATGTGCACGTACTGGCGCTTGCCGTTCAGCGTCACGTCGAGGGGCGAATTGTAGCCGGCTTCGTTGGCGCCTTCCCCGTAGGTCCAGAGAACGCTTCCCGTCTTGGCGTCGAGGCCGGAGAATGCCTTGCCGTTGGGGCCGCCCCCTTCCACGAAGACCGTCCCGTTGTCCACCAGCAGCGAGCCCGAGTAGCCGAAGAATGGCACCTTGGTGCCGAACGCTTCCGTCGCCTCCACTTTCCAGATCGGCGCGCCATCCTTGGCCGACAGTGCCATGACGGTGCCGACGGAGCCCAGGACGTAAACGGTGTCACCCTGAACGGTCGGCGTGGCGCGCGGGCCGTTGCCGAACTCGTTGTCGTACTTCTTTCCCACCGGCGTGCGCCAGAGGTCCTTGCCGGTTGCCGGGTCGAGGGCCACTGCGAACTCGGTGGGCTTCCCCTCGTGATCGCCCGCGTCCATCGTGAAGAGCTTGCCGCCGGAGATCGAGATGCTGGAGAAGCCCTGGCCGATGGGCCGGCGCCACACCTGGCGCGGCCCGCTCGCCGGCCAGCTCTTGAGCAGGCCGGTCTCCGCGGAGATGCCGTCGCGGTGGATACCGCGGAACTGGGGCCAGTCGGCGGCGGAGCTCCCCGCATGGGCCGCCAGCGCCAGCGCGGCCACGCCGGCCGCCGCGGCCAGAGCCCTGGGCATGAATCGCCTCATACTGAAGTCCTCCTGAATACATGAGAATTGGTTGCCGGAGCCAGAAGATACCATGTACGGGCCGCCGGGCAGAGGGTTTGGGGGGGTATCGGCCATCCAGGGCCAGCCCGCCCCGAATCCCCCGAATCCCCGAATCCCCCGAATCCAATGCCCCGCGCCCCGCCGGGGGGGCCGCTGCCGGCGGGCCGCCGACAGCGGGCGCAGGCGGACTTGCCTGAACCGGAGAAAGCATTATCTCTAGCCGTCTACTGCAGAAGGAGCAAGCGGCGTGGACTGGCTCGAGACACAGATGGCGGACCCCGCCTTCATGCGCGCCCTCGCGGTGGAATCAGCCGGCGTCGCGCTGACCTTTTTCGGCCTCGTCCTGCTCACCACCCTCGGCGCCTACCTCGCGGATCGATTCCAGACGACGGGGAAGGTCAAGGAGCTCCGCTTCAGCGTCTTCCAGCAGGCCTCGGATCGCTACCACAAGCTCATCGCCGCCGCGTGGCACTACTTCAATGCCCGCGTGCACAAGGTGTCGGCCCAGAAGGGCGCGTCGATGCTGTCCGGGAAATCCCAGGTGGCCGCCGCGGATTCCACGCTCGACGAGCGCTCGGATGACTTCACGGTGGCTTACGTGGAAGCCGAGTCGCTCGTGCCGGTCCTGACCCTGCTCTACGGAAACCAGGTCAGCCAGGAGTGGGCCACTCTCATCGCGCTCGTCCAGCAGTGCCGCCGCACGCGGTTACTCGTGTCGCAGCACGCGGTGCTCTCCAGCATCGAGCAGACCTGGGGCCGCTTCGTCAACGCGTCCGCGCGGCAGCTCTACCTGAAGCAGCGCGATCCCGGCGTCGGCCTGGTCGAGGACGACGTGGATGAAGCGCTGCGCGAGGAGCTGCAGGAGCTGGACGACTGGCTCGAACTCCATCCGGCGGCGCACTGAGCGCGCCACCGCCCGCCGCTGCCGACTCCGGACCCACCGCGTGGTAGCCTGTCCCGGCTATGACCGTCCTGGCATGGAGTGTCCTGTCCTTGTCGGCGGCAGGCGCCGCGCAGGGCGCACAGCAGCCGGCGGCCACCATCTGCCGGCTCGCGCTCCAGCAGGAGCAGGTCGAGCGCGACGACCTGGACCTGGGCCTCCAGCTCGCTCTCACGCAAGTGCAGGCCGCCGAGCGCATCCATACGCTCGTCGAGGGTCTGTGGAAAAAGGATGCGATCCAGCGCATTGTCTACCTGCGCGCGAAGCACGATCGGGAGACGGCGGTCATCGATCATGACCGCGCCCGCTTGTTGCTCGAACGGCAGGAGGCCGCGCTCGAGCAGTACCGTCTCGTGTGTGGGGCATACTCCGGCGACGGGACGATGAGCGAGCCTGCCCGGCGCGCCGCGTCCGAAGCGTTCCGGCGCTACCGGAGCGCCGACTGCGACGTGCTGGCCGCGGACGAGCGCCGAGCCGGCGCGGATCTCTCCTTCTTCGAGGAGGTCCTGCTGAGCGCGCGCGATCTGAGGGCGAGCGACGTGGGCACCGAGCAGGACGTGATCCTCGCCGAGCGCGATGTCGAGATGGCCCGCAAGCGGCAGGAGGACACCCGCGCGCGCGTCACGCGTTGCCGGACGGAGACGTCGGCCACCCGCCCGCAATGACGCGGCCAAAGCTACAGACTTCCAGTGTGCCGGGGTGGCGGAACTGGCAGACGCAGGGGACTTAAAATCCCCTGGGCCGCAAGGCCCATCTGGGTTCGACCCCCAGCCCCGGCACCATAGACGTCCACAAGCTGGCTCAATCGAGGCGAAGCTTGAGAGCGTTCGTTGCCGTCACCGACTGGGATTGGTTCAGGCTTCTTTCCTCACGGCCCGACCTCACGGAGATTAACTTCTGGCAGCCGAGCGGGAACACGGTCTTTCGGGCCCTCAAGCTCCATAGCCCGAGAAACTTCATCGTCGGCGGAGGCTTTCTCGGTCACTCGACATTGCTTCCCGTGAGCCTTGCATGGGAGACGTTCGGCGAGGCCAATGGGGCCCATTCGCTGCAAGAAATGAGGCAGCGTATCGAGCACTACCGCAAGAGGCCCGGAGATCGCTTCCAGGAGTACACGATCGGCTGCATCATTCTCGAGCAGCCATTCTTCCTGCCGGAGTCCGAATGGATACCAGCCCCTGATGACTGGAAGCGGAACGTCGTTCGCGGAGCGGGCTACGATGATTCCACGCAGCCGGGGCGACGGATGTTGGAGGCCATCGAGACCGCCCTGACCCGCGAGCGAGTAGAGTCGATCGGAACCACGATCTCCGAGCCCGCGGTGGCGGATAAGGTGCCTCGCTATGGTAAGGGTGTCCTGGTGCGACCGCGGCTGGGACAAGGCGCCTTTCGCTTCGCGGTCACCGACGCCTACCAGAGGCGGTGTGCCATCACGCGCGAGCGTACACTTCCCGTCCTTATAGCCGCACATATTCGCCCGTATGCCAAAGGGGGCGAACATAGGGCGGACAACGGGTTGCTGCTACGCAGCGATCTCCACACTCTGTTCGATCGGGGCTATGTCACGGTGACCCCCGACTATCATATCGAGGTCAGTAGAAGAATCCGTGAGGAGTTCGAGAACGGCAGAGACTACTACGCACTCCATGCCCAAGTGCTGAATCTGCCGCGAAAGCGCCTTGACTACCCCTCCCAGGAATTCCTCGCGTGGCACAACGAAACGGTGTTCCGTGGCTGATAAGGACCTCGATGGTCGGGTTCGCGCCGCAGCGTTCCAGTTCCTTCAACATCAAGTTGACCTCCACGGTGAGGTCATCGCGAGGGATACCCTCGCGACGGGATTCATCTTCGAGGGCCAGCGCGTACCGCTCCTTGGTCCACAAGGAATCTTCAAGCCCGCAATCCTCCCGGAGATACCACTCAGCATCACGACCGTACCGGTCATCGAGGGACGCGAACGACGCTACGACGACGGAATGGAAGAGGGTGGGGTGCTCAGGTACCGGTATCGTGGAACAGAACCTAGACACCGCGACAACGTAGGCCTACGCCTCGCGATGAGACGCCGCACACCTCTGATCTATTTGTTTGGCGTCGTGCCCGGAAAGTACATGCCGCACTGGCCAGTCTTCGTGGTCGGCGATGATCCCGCGGCGCTTACCTTCAGTGTCGCGATGGACGATCACCGGCTGCTCTCGACCAACGCTCTCGCTCTGGGCGAACCTGGAGATGAAGGCCGGCGTAGCTATGTCACGCGGCTCACGAGACAACGCATGCACCAGCAGCTGTTCCGACAGCGGGTCCTCAGGGCGTACCGGGAAGAATGCTCCATCTGCCGGCTAGGGCACGATGAACTACTCGATGCTGCCCACATTCTTCCAGACGGCCACCCCTTGGGGACTCCCATCGTCCCCAACGGCCTGGCTCTCTGCAAACTGCATCATGCGGCTTTCGATGCCAACGTTCTGGGGATTCGCCCCGACTTGATGGTCGAGATCCGGCTGGACGTTCTCGAAGAGACGGATGGGCCGATGCTCAAACACGGCCTGCAGGGATTCCAGGGCAAGCGAATCATGATTCCCCGACACCCTTCCTTGCACCCCAAGCTCGAGTTCCTCGAAGAACGCTACGCGATCTTCAAGCAAGCCGGTTGAGCCGGCGAGAGGTTATGCATTGGGTACTGGCGAGGGGCAGCCAGCAACGCATCACGGCGTTGTCCGACGCCGAACGCGACCGCCTCATCGAGGAGACCTCGGCCATCATTCGCTACGACTACCGCTACTATCTCGACCGGCAGTCCTGGTCGGACGAGCGAGTCCGCGACTGGGTCCCTCGAAGATTCTGACCAGGGCAGGGCGAACCGGCTTACGCCGACTGGTGCACGACGCAGGAGGCCGCTGCCGCCCCGTCGCAGGCGCCCGACCCTCCCCCACAGTAACCCCTACAGTCTGAGGACTGTAGGGTCTGCCGTGAGCGGACGCTCAACGGCAGCAACCACCTGCGGGAATTTGTGCCGGACGCTCCGCGCCGCCACCTCGCTGCTTTTTCTCGGCCCGTAACCAACCTCACGGAACGAACACGGGCCGAGACGGCGCCCCGGCTGCCGCCGGGGCTTGGCCATTCCGCGTCCTGACCGGACGCTCCAGGCAAAACCAGCGAGGTGGCGCCGCTGCGCGGTCCGCTCGCTTCGCTCGCTCGCCACAAATTCGCGCGGACTGGCCGTGGGCGCGGCTGCGCCCACCAACGCCTGTTCGAACTTCGAACAACGAACATGAGAATCACAACCCATCGCTCAGCCGGCCTCCGGCGGTTCATCCATCAACCCGAGCTGTTCGCCAACCCGTACGGCAACTTCACCCTCACGGCCCGCGACAACGAGATCCTCGACCTCGTCCAACGCTACCGCTACCTCGAAGCGCGCCACATCCTCGCGATGATCGCCGGCTCCGATCAGCAGATCACCCGCCGGCTTCAGGGGCTTTTTCACAACGGCTACATCCGACGCTACGCTGCACGCCACAGGATGCGACCCGATCTGGATCCCGGCGCCCCGCTCATCGCCTACGGGCTGGAACTTCGAGGCGCCCGCGTACTCGCGGCCCGCCCCCCTGATCTCGCGACCGCCGACGGACGCCAACCCGAACCGGTTCGGTGGAAGAAAGACTACACGCGCCGGACCGAGTGGTTCCTCGAACACCAACTCATGATCTCGAACTTCCGCTGCGTCCTCGAACTCGCCTTGCGCGAGACTCCGGACTTGAAGCTCCTGAGTTGGGCCCAGGGTCACGACACCTGGCTCCGCGCCACCATTCCAGTCCATCCCCGCCGCACCGTGCGGGTCGCTCCCGACGCCAGCTTCACCCTCCTCGACGCCGGCAAGGAGCGGCACTTCTTCCTTGAGATGGACCGCTCGACCGAAGAGCATCGCCGGCTGCTCCAGAAGTACCTGGGTTACTGGTGGTACCTTCAGAGTCTCGAGTTTCAGCAGGCACACACTGGCAGCCGGCGCGTGAACGTCCTCTTCGTGACAACCGGCCACCAGCGCATGCTCAACATGATGGAGACGCTACGGGAGATGCCGAGGCCGAATCGGGCCCCTCACGGAGGAAAGGGCCTCTTCGCGTTCTGCCTCGATTCCGATTTCGAGCTCGGGCGACCCAGCTCCATCATTCGCCCGATCTGGCGCACTGGTCCTCACCCTCCGGGCAACCCTGGTGCGAGATTCCTCGCGCTTTTCTTCACGTCCCCTCCGCCTCCATACGTAAGATCCACCTGACAGAGGATGTAAGCCTCATCTCCCAACGACCGCGAACCTACTCACCTCTCGACACTTCCGCCTGTTTTCAGTAACATCTGCGGGTGTGTGCGGGGGCAGGCCGCCAGTTGCCGTCCCCAAGCTTCGGTGAACGGCAGATCTGTCCTCTTTCCTCGGCGCAAAGCTACATCGGTCACCCGGGGCTAGCGGTTAGAATCAACGCACTCCCACGGAGAGCTGTTCGTCTTGACTTCAAAAGACCAGTTGGCACACGAGGTCAACAACGCTTCCTCCGGGCAGAGACCTGGCTCCGAGACCGCGAGCAGCGTTCCGCCTGGAGTGGTTGATCCCCTTAAGCCCGACGATGGCCCCGAGCTGGTCTTCGGCCTGATCGGACCGGTTGGCACTGATCTGCCGCTCGTACGTTCTGCCGTCACCAAGGAACTTCTCGAGGTTGGGTACGAGGCGATCCCCGTGCGAGTGAGTTCCTTGCTACACCAGATCGCTCAGTATCAGGAGCTTCCCGCGCTCGACGAATCCTCAGAGTACGTCCGTGTGAAGCAACACATGCAGGCGGGAACAGAACTTCGAAACAAGACCGGGCGAGGCGACATCATGGCGCTTATGGCAGTCAGTGAAATGCGCCGCCTCCGGGCCCAACTCAACAGTGCCCGCCGCCACGTGCTGCCCGAAGGCTTACGCCCTGAGGATGTGCCTGTCCACCGAGTGGCGTACATCGTCGATTCTCTGAAGCACCCGCACGAAGTTGAGTCCCTTCGTGAGATCTATGGCCCTGCATTCATGGTCATTGCCGCCTATTCCTCGCGACCCAAGCGCGTTGAGGCGATGGCCGGCCGGATAATGACCAGCGTTCACAGTTCCGCACGCGACGCACACAGAGCGGAGGCTGAGGAGCTCATTAAGATCGACGAGGATGAAGAAGGCGAAGAACTAGGACAAAACGTATCCAGGGCGTTTCCTCTCGCTGACTGCTTCGTGGACGTCACTGACAGAGCTCGTGTCCAGCTGGCGCTTGAGCGATTCATCAAACTACTCTTCAGTCATCCATACTTGACGCCGACGCGGGACGAGTTCGCAATGTTTCACGCCAGTTCTACGGCTCATCGTTCCGCCGATCTGTCCCGACAAGTTGGCGCAGTAATCGCAACCAAGGAAGGCGATATCGTCGCCGTAGGTTGTAACGATGTGCCAAAGGCTCGAGGCGGCCTGTATTGGTGCGATGACCCAAAGGACCAAAGAGATTTTCAGAAAGGCTTCGATATGGGGGCGCGAAGTCGTCAAGAGATCCTCGCCGAAATCGTTTCCAAGCTTCGCGACGGAGGATGGATTGCGCCAGATAAGGCCGCCCTTCCAGTCCGAGAGCTAGTTGATCGCCTCCTCCGCGGTGACAGCAAATCTGTTCTCCAGGAAGCAAGAGTAACGAATCTGATCGAGTTTGGCCGAGCTGTCCACGCTGAAATGGCAGCGATCTGTGACGCTGCGCGACGCGGCGTTAGCGTGGAGGGGACAACTCTTTTTTCCACGACTTTCCCATGCCATCTCTGCGCACGTCACGTCATCGCCTCAGGCATAGACCGGGTTGTGTTCATCGAGCCATACTCGAAAAGTCGTGCTGCAGAACTATATGCCGACTCCATGGCTATTGGCGATGACGCATGCGATCGAGTTCACTTCGAACCCTTCGTAGGGATTGCGCCCAGACAGTACATGAATCTCTTCCGAATGAGAGGGCCCCGGAAGTTGGACTCCGGCGACACGATTGAGTGGGGAGGCACGGCGCAGCAACCTAGGTTCAAGCGTTTCATCGCATCCTATATTCTAGTAGAACAGAAGCTCGAGAGCTCGCTGTCAACGATCATAGAGAGCGCAGGACTCTGTCTAGCGCGGTAAAAAGGAGCAAGAACAATGAAAGAGGGATCATGGCTGTCCAAACAGATCGAGATCACTCGCTCGACCTTCCAGAGCTGCCCATCCTGGATACAGCGCATAGCAAAGTTCGAGGGTAGCGATGCCCATTCGGTTGCGAAGCGAGAAGTTGCTGCTCCATCCACGTCAAATGCCCCTGTCGCTTATACGACAACTTCCGGTATGGAGGCCAAATAGAAGAAGCCCTTGAGGCTTGGCCATCGACTGGATCAGTCTCAGTTCGGACCGGCCAGCATCTAGTTGCACTTGAGTTGCACTTGGATTATCTCCCCTGAAGCGTGGCCCAAGATCTGAACCGACCACTGTCCGCCCGTAGCGGAGGGTGACACACGACGTCAACTCCATCTCCCGAACGGCCGCCGAGCACCACGCTGCACTGAGCCGGTGTCCGAACTCATCACCCCCCGCTCTCGGTATTCGGCTGCTTCGCTCGCCCGGAACCCCCTTCGTCACAAAACGCCATGACGATTCTGGGTATTCTGTAAGTCCTTGATCATTAAGATCATCGTTCACCAGGCGATGCTCGTCGCTCAGGCTGGCCACAGCTTCAGCCAGTTACAAGTCTTGACTCGCCGCCACTGGTAAGGATATCTTACCGGCCTGATGCGTTCGTAACTGGAGGATCACATGATGACGCGGAAGGAACTCGTCGAGACGCTGATCGGGGCGCTGCGGGAGTCTCAGCGCCACAGCGGTCACGACGAGGACGCAACTATCAGCGAGGCGACTGTCCCCATCGGTGACCTAGTTGATTTCGACAGTCTGAATGCAGTTGAGGTAACGGTAGCGCTCGAGGAACACGTGGGTTGCACGCTCCCTGTGAACATCTTTGCGGAGGACTCGACCCATCGCCCGCTTTCTGTTGCTGAGATAGTGGATCGCTTACTCAGCATGAAGCCTGTCAGGGAGTCTTGACATGACTCAGCCCCCACCGACCAAGGCTGAGTTGGCGCAGCGCCTCCGACTCGCCCGAGAGCAGGCAGGACTGTCTCAGGGACAGGTCGCCAAGCTGCTCGACATGCACCGACCGACGATCTCCGAGATAGAAGCAGGTCGACGCTCGGTATCCGCCCAGGAGATGGCACGTTTCGCCGAACTCTACGCTGTTGCGCTGGAATGGCTCATGGCTGCCGACGTCGACCAGGATGTTCAACCATCAGCGAAGGCCCGACTCGCAGCACGAGAGCTCGACAAGCTCCGGCCCCAAGACCTTGATCGGTTGCTGCGGCTGATCGCCTCGCTTCGCAAAGGGTCACGGAAATGAATCGCCACGCTCGGCTGGCCGGGCGCGCATATCAGGAGGCCCTACGGCTCCGGTCGCGCATGAATCGGCGGATCAATGCGCCACTCTGTCCATTCGACCTCGCTGACGAGATGGGACTGGAAGCCCGATTCACAGACATTCCCAGCCTGGAGGCGATGTATGTCAATGATGGCGCCCCGAAGATCTTGATCGCCGCTGATCGACCTCCGGGCCGGCAGCGCTTCAGCTGTGCACATGAACTTGGGCACCACATCTTCGGCCACGGCACCCTACTTGCTTGCTTCGCACCCTCCGAACCCGATGCCACCCTTCCGGACGCAGAGTTCATCGCCCATGCATTCGCCGGGTACTTGCTCCTTCCCAAGACAGCTGTTAGCCATGCGTTCGCGATACGTGGCTGGAATCCACGGGACGGCGTCGCAGACCAGTTCTATGTCGTTTCTGCCTTGCTCGGCGTCAGCTTTGACGCGCTTGTTACGCACTGTGAGGTCAGCCTTCGGCTCCTTGATCATAGGCACGCCCGGGCGCTCCACGCCGAAGGATTACCACTGCTTCGGGCGCGCATTGCCGGACAAGAGATCGCCAACAGCCTAACCGTTGTTGACCAGGCTTCGCTCGACGTAGCCGTTGATCTGCGCGTGGGCGATCACCTTCTCGCCCCGCCCGACTCGGCGCCGGTTAACCAGGCACTACAAATCCAATCGGTTAAGCCGACCGGGACCTTGTTCCGCGCATGTCGTCCAGGGCTCTCAGGTGTTCAGTTCCAACCTGAACCAACCGTCGGTGTGGTCCGAATCGCGCGAGCGGGCTACGTTGGACGTGCGGTGTTCCGGCATCTCGAGGATCCCGACTATGTCTGAACGTTCGCTGTTGATCGAAGACGACAATCTCTCCCGCGCGTGGGTTCGAGCCTTCGCGGCACTCGCAGCACCTGGCGTTGAATCCCTAGCGCCGCTCGTCTTGACGGTGCAGATCCCAGGAGACGGAAGCGTCTCCCTGGTGCCAGCGGTGGGGGCGCTCGTAGATGCTGCGCTCACTCTACGCGGAACCCCGTCGTCCGGGACCACTGCCAACACCATTTTCCCAAGCTTCTGGAATCCAGATCGCCCACGGAGTGAGCTCTACGAACGCTACCACAGGATGCTGCCCAAGCTGCGCAAAGATCGACGAAATCGTTACGGCATTTATTTCGAGCGTCTAATCGCCTATGGGTCCGACGCAGCCCCACGAAATCAACTGGAGTACATTATTCGGACCTACGCAAGAGGTAACCACCGGCGCAGCGCGCTGCAGGCGTCGATCCTTGACCCCTTGCGCGATGAGACTAACCAGCGGCGGCGGGAGTTCCCCTGCCTTCAGCAGGTCTCGTTTCTGCCTGATCGGCATGCTGGTTTGGCGATCACCGGGTATTACCCCATGCAGTATCTTGTCGATCGGGCTTACGGTAACTACCTCGGACTTTGTCGGCTCGGTCGATTCATCGCACATGAGATCGGGATGCCTCTAACTCGGATGTCTTGCATAGCTGCGACGGCACGCCTGGGTGACAAGTGGACGAAGGCATGGGCACAGACTCAGCTCACTGCGCTCCGTGACTCACTGACCTCCGCTGGTTGCACACTGCCCGCTGACGAGCTGACGGGTGGGCAGGCCGCATGACAGCGCCAGGTTACCTCATTGTCCTGGAGGGCCCCGATGGCGTCGGCAAGTCGACGCTTTCCGGCGCACTCCGCGCACGGCTCACTGAGGTCGGGTTACCCAGCCGCGCCTACGCCTTTCCCGGTAATGAACCAGGCACGTTAGGGTCGCTAGTCTACCGGTTGCACCACGAGGCCGATTCCGTCGGAATCCGGGCCGTCTCGCCCACTGCGATCCAGACGATGCACATCGCCGCGCATCTCGATGCCATTGAGCGAGTCTTCAGGCCTAGACTGGAAGCAGGCGAAACTATCGTGCTCGATCGCTATTGGTGGTCTACGGCCGTCTACGGAGCCGTGACAGGCGTCTCCCGCGACGTCCTCGCAGACCTCATTAGCGCCGAGCGTCGCTACTGGGGAGCCATTCAACCAATCGTCCTCTTCCTCATTGACCGGACACGTCCATGGCGCTCCACAGAACATACGCCAGCCTGGGACCAACTTGCGCGCGAATACCGTGACCTGGCCAGCAAGGAACGTGCTCAATACCGCGTCGAGGTCATCGCGAACGATGCCGAACCTCAGAGCGTTGTCAGGGGAATGGTTGACACCGTACTCGCATTGATCCGGGCTGCAGATCGAAAGATTGAGGGCGCAGGGTCGGGTGTTGACCAGCAGCTCACCCTGAACCTCTCCGACAGTGCGCGATGGCTGCACACGTCTCCAGCGCAGATGTCCGTCGGGCGCATCAAGGGACTCAAGTCCACTCCGGTCTTTGACACCTACTGGCGCTTCGCTGTTGAACGACAGCGTGCATATTTTCGCCGACTCGAGGGTGCATCCCCGCCTTGGAGTACCGACCCCATTCTCCAGCGCCATCGGTTCACCAACGCGTACCGAGCTTCCGATCGAGTTAGTCAGTACCTCATTCGACACGTCATCTATCGAGGCGACCAGCAGCCGGAAGAGGTTTTCTTCAGGACTATTCTCTTCAAGCTCTTTAATCGCATTGAGACCTGGGAGCTCCTCGAGCGCTCGCTCGGCGGTCTTCATGCAGCTGAATTTGACCCCGGTCACTATGGGCGCCTGCTCGATCGCGTGATGGAGGCCGGTCAGAGCATCTATTCGGGCGCCTATATCATGCCCGCAGCTCCCGGCGGGCAAGGGCGGGCCAAACATTCAGGACATCTCATGCTGCTTCAACGGATGCTCCGTGACAACCTGCCGCGGCGGCTGGCCGATACGCGTTCCCTCCGAGACGCATTCGAACTACTTCGCGCCTATCCCATGATGGGCGACTTCCTTGCATTTCAGTACATCATCGATCTGAATTACAGTACGCTGCTGAATTTCTCGGAAATGGAGTTCATCGTCCCAGGTCCTGGAGCCCGGAGCGGTCTTCGGAAGTGCTTCCCGGAGCTCGCCGGACTCAGCGAGGCTGACGTCATCCGACTGGTGACCGAGAGTCAGCACGACGAGTTCGCGCGCCGCGGCCTTCTATTTCGTGACCTCTGGGGCCGGCCTCTACAGTTGATCGATTGCCAGAACCTTTTCTGTGAGGTTGACAAGTATGCGCGCGTCGCTCACCCGGAGTGCACACAGGAGGGTGGACGCACCCGCATCAAGCAGGTATTCCGTCCAGCCGGTCGCCCCCCCAGGCCATGGTATCCACCAAAATGGGGACTCAACGCGCGCATCGGACATGACATAGAGGACGCGAATGCACTTGATCGAGGGTAGGACTGCTGATGCTGTTTGGCGCGAAGCAGCGAGTCGCATTCGGCATCGCCGCGAGACGCTCAAGCAGCCGAGCCGGAGCGGAGATACGCTCGAGCTACTTCATACGTGTTTCGTAATCAGCCAGCCCTGGGAGCGCTGGGTGCTCAATCGCCGACCTGCGATCAACCCGGCTTTCGCGCTCGCGGAGGTGATCTGGATCCTCTGCGGAAGAGACGACTCAGGGTTCCTCAACTTCTGGAATCGAACATTGCCGAGGTTTGCCGGTCATGGACCCAGCTACTACGGCGCGTACGGGCGTCGCCTACGATACCGATTCGGAATCGACCAGATTCGGTTCGCCTACAACACCCTCCGAACAAGACCCGATTCACGACAAGTCGTACTGCAGATTTGGGATGCAGCATCGGATCTACCGATCGTCGCAGGCAAGCCGAGGAGCCCGGACATTCCCTGTAACGTGTGTTCACTCCTCAAGGTCCGAGAGGGAAGATTGGAGTGGGTGCAGGTCATGCGAAGCAACGATCTGATACTCGGTTGGCCGCATAACGTCGTCCAATTCACCACACTGCATGAGATGATGGCGGCCTGGCTTGGAGTCGAGATAGGACCGTATACCCATTTCAGTGACAGCCTGCACGTGTACGCGAATCAGCTCTCGAAGTTGGCAGAACAGAACAAGCTGACCCTGAAAGCGAATGAAGACCGTTGGGAGCTGCCTTACTCGGAGACAATGCGGACTATCCAAGACATCGGCCGGCGAATGGACATCATCCGTGCTAACTCGCATGACGCCAAGGTGCTTAACAGGCAGGGCTCCCACAAGTATCAGTCGCAGGCGGCAACGAACGTGCTGTCCCTTATCTCAGCTGACGCCGCACGTCGTGCTCGTCTGTTGAGTTTGGCCGACGAACTCGTTAGCCGATGTACGAATCCACTACTGCTCCAACTATGGGGGCGTTGGTGCGAGCGAAAGGAGGGTGACCGCGGACCCCGACCGAGATGAGCAGGCATCATCGAGTCCAGCGGGCGCCATCCTCGCCTTCGCCGCGCTATAGGAAGGCGCCATCGAACGTCTTGAACGTATCCCGCTCCTGCGGTACGTAGTTTGAGTGACCACTCTCAGGTTGAACTGTTGCTCTGCCAGCGAAACAGGTGTCCATCTGGGTGTCCATAACCCTTCCATGAGAAGGTCAGCTCTTGTCAAGGCCGACGTGGCGGCCGCGGCTCGCCTCCACCCTTGTCCGCCACCCTTCCATGCGCACTCTCGTTGAGCCCTCT